>Ga0123355_10013482_pt1 | contig 12726 bp, 8 predicted proteins | sample TergutEmb28metaG_3_FD_89872 | JGI IMG/M metagenome (GOLD analysis project Ga0123355, IMG submission 89872) | Embiratermes neotenicus P1 segment gut microbial communities from Petit-Saut dam, French Guiana - Emb289 P1 | ecosystem: Host-associated > Arthropoda: Insects > Digestive system > Gut ...
ATTCATTGTTGGATGAATAGAATTATAGATTATGTGCCATAGTAAATGACTTATTGATTCATGAACAGACTGAATGATTGTTTGACTGTTGATTCATTCCTTCGGTGATTCAGTCAATGAAGTTCTTACGAAGTGGCCGATTGAATGACAGTCCGATGTTCATTGCCTAACTAACGTCCTGTCTGTTGGTTTGATTGATGGTTTCATTTACTCGCAGACAATGAGTAAAGGATTCTTTGAGTTTCAGATTCACTCATTTGATTTTATCGTTTATGATGTGACTGATTTAATGCCATTTACTTTCTGATGTGTGGTGTTAATTGTTTGTAACCGACTTTCATGTTTATTACCTTCATTATAACTTACCGAGTAACTTATTTTCTACAATTTAATCTGCTATTAATTTTGTAATAGTAGATTTGTCTTTACCTAGCAAATTCCTTGAACCTCGCTACTTTTAGAAAGAGTAGGTTTATGAACGGGCCTTGAATACAGGCTACAATTAACTCGCAAGGTTTTATGTTCTTATAGCGGTGTTCCTATTCAAGTCTTTGGGGGTGTTAGGTAGTGTAGTTAGGGAAATAGTTATCGGCATTTTAGGAGGGGGTCATAGCACCTTTGGCTGCATGGTCAAGCAAACCAATTAGACGCTGTAGCTGCGGTCACTTGCCACCATGTGGTATAATGTATAATATTACGTAAAATATTTTTTTACTTTCACCTTCTCACCGTTCGTCACTAGCAAATGTTCTTGGGTTGTCAGATGTAGCTGTATCAAAACATATAGAGAATGTGGGATCACACCGCGATGAAACAAGCTCTTGGAGCTCTGAGAAGTCCATAAGCAGTCATGTTCCATGTGGCTGAGCTGAAATACGATTGATGTTGAAAATATATCGGTGATACCCTGGTGGCAGTGGGCAGTTTGTGGATTTTGGTGTGCGAAACATTGCTGACAGCGTGCAATTTCAGAGTGAAACGGTGTTGTGGGTACCGAGGTAGGTCACTCAGTTACTGAATCTACGAGGAAAACAGTAACGGGATGCCTAAAAAAATGCGTAATGAGGCGTCTTTATAATGTGTAATGAGCGCGAGATGTTATTGGGATGTTCATACGAAGGAGCCTTAGACGGACTGGACTTGCTTCCCTATTATACGCTTAAGAAACGCATAAAAATTTAGTCGAGAAACCCAGGAGTAAGAAACGTGTTTCATCTCACTTTTGATTGGGTTCCATCAAAGACATCTTTTTTTTTTTAGACTAGGGGGTAAATCTTGTTTTCTCAAGAAGGAATCTGCCGCATGGGGTTTAGTCAGTTTAGTGTTGTAAGACAGTTTAAGTTAATAACTTTTCGGATTATGTGTAGTTGCTTTAGGTAGGGTAGTGAGATTGCTAACGAAGAACGTGGAAGAAATCGGCCGTGTTGATCCTGGAGGGATGACAGTGTTTGCTATTGTTGCTTGTAGCAGATTTGAAGTGACAGAGGCGGAACTATTGACGCCTCACCCCCAAAAAACAATTGCAGCATGGGGTCAGTGCAGATTTCAGTAAGTGAAACGAAGACAGGTGACGCTTTTTTTATTGTTGTGGATGGATATGTACAGCGGTGTCTTGTTTTGGTGAAAGGACGAAAGTTTCCATTGTCTGAACGCACAGCGCATGGACTCGTATGTTTTTTTTTTTTTTTTGGGTTGCATCGCTTAGTGACAATGTTATAATGACACAGGACTGATCCACACTTCCGGTACTCACACCTCTTTGGGAAATTCAAGCGAACTATGCTAATACAGGTATTGAAATAGGAGCTGCCTGGCGCCATAAGACTAGCGTCATTCCTGAATTTCAATGAGTCACCAGTAGAAGAGCAGGCACGGGACACAGTGTTACTTCCACAATAGCAGAGGGAAGAAATGTCAGAGGAGCGAGTATTGTACCTGTTTTTTGAGACTTTGTCACACATAATGCAGGCTGTTTGTTGTATCCACGCTTACTTACTTAACATCTGGTGTCTGTGTGTCTGTATTGTAAGGCAGGGTGACATCAGTGTTGACAGACATAAATATACTGTATCTTATTTACTGTTTGTAGTTATGAAACTGTTAACCGCTTCAGTGACGGTTGCTAGAATCGCCGTGTGGCAGATATCCTTGGTCACACAAGAGCCGTCTTCCACAGTCTTGCCTCTTCAAGGTATCAGACACATTGAAAGGTGTTTTGGGCAAGGTTTAAGAAAACATTTGGGCCATAGAGTGTTGACGTAAGAGGGCATTGTATAACAAGTAACTCTGTGATCTCTACCAGAGGCTGCAACTAAAGTTTTATGTACTCCTGATGATGGGCGCGATGGACGCCCGAAACATGTAGAGTAATTTAACAGTAAGTAAATATCTGCATACAATTGCATCTTGTTGGATTTCTTCAACCTAGAACTACGTTGCACGGAACTACAAATATAAAATTTGTGATTTGCATTCTTAGTTAACCGTTTGGCGCCGGAATTATTTTTTTTTTATTTTAACACATTCTGTATATAAAATGTGAATAAAACAGGAACCAAATATGTTAGAATTATGAAACAAACTGCATTTTGAAGAGAAAGAAATGGAGAGTGTATACCAGGTTTAAAATATTCGGTACCTATATTTGTTGAATAAATATATAAAATATAACATTTAGAGGTTAGCAGTGCGCAACGACCCCTATAGGGGTCGTTAGGCGTCAAAGGGTTAAGTATGTCTGGATGCTGAAGTCTACGAGGCTGCAAAGGGTTGAGACTCCAGCTCGGTTGAGAGCGACGAGTTATGCCATGTGAGGGAACTGAATTGTGAAGATAGTTTCTGGAAGAAAGAGAATCAGGATCGTGTCCACTTCTCTAGCACATTGCATGTGTTTCCGTATTGCAAGGTTAGCTATTTGCAGCGTGTCACGTACTGTTGGCACAGCCGACTATTAAGAAGCGGAATGAGAAGGTGGTGATGGTGGTGGAGGTGGCCTGATTAAACTGTCACAGTACTAAGTAAGGTGGGGGTACAACAGCTAGTTGTAATGAAATTATCTATATTGATGATATCCGAAGCAAATTACAAGGGAGCCAAAAAACGTGGAAACTAATTGTGATGACAAGATGCTGCTTACGCATTTGTGAAGTGCGGCTGCACTGGAACCGCATAATGTAGGGATTTGAAGTTTGTTATGGTAATAGAGAACTGTGTTGTACGTGGCTGATAACGTTATGCTTTTACAGAATGTGAAACAGGAAGACGGCAAGAGCGCGAAATCCTTGTGCCAATATGTATTTTCTGGCTTTATATAATGAGCCATTTATGCTAAGAATTAAAATTTTCTATTGATCATGAGAATATCTGTATATTTTTAAGAATAATGTTTGAGTGTATTATAGATTGCTAAAATGGTAACAGATAATTTTGTGATTGACAGATTTGTGATAAGGAGGGAGGAGCTTAACAAAAGTAGATATTTATGCCAGAACATGGCTGTATAACGTTTACCTCATGAGAAATTTTTTTTTGACTTCGTGGAAAGCAGATGTTAGTGCGTAAGTGAAAAGTACAATTCGAGTATGGAAAAGAGTTTTATAGAATTTCTATCCTTCTTAATATTTCAGAGAAAATCAGTAAAACGTGTCAGGAGATTGCCATTGGTTCAATGGAAATCAGCCTTTATAGGAAAGGGTGTGTGCAGTTCACACAAAAGCAGTATCCTCTCTTATGCTTGTAAACACCTTAATATTGCAACTGATTGGAAAGGCATTGCTATAAAGATAAATGTTTTGTAGTATTTGTTTTCCCTTCGTTGGAAGCTGAGGGTGTTTGAGAACATGGTGTTGAGGAGAATATTTGGACCTAGGAGGGACGAGGTAACGGGGAAATGGAGGAGATTACACGACGAGGAGCTAAATGATTTGTACTCCTCACCCAATATTGTGCGGGTGATAAAATCGAGAAGAATGAGTTGGGCTGGGCATGTGTAAGGGTGAGGAGAGGGGGTGTATAGGGTCTTGGTGGGGAGACCGGAGGGAAGGAGACCACTGGGGAGAGCTAGGCGTAGATGGGTGGATAATATTAGGATGGATCTCCAGGAGGTGGGATGTGGGTATATGGACTGGATTGGGCTGGCCCAGGATAGGAACAGCTGGCGGACGCTTGTGAGTGCGGTAATGAACCTTCGGGTTTCGTGAAATTTCAGTAATTATGTGAAACGAACATTCCTATCATAAAAAGGAAATGTAGTGCAACGTCGACGTGCTGTGGTCTCAATCCTTTAGCAGACGACTAGGAAGCACAAAACTGCAAATGTGTATACTCCGTTAGTGTAGTGTAAGCTACGCATGGATGGAATTTATAAATTCTGCATTTTATTGAGGTAGTATTATTCTTATCTGTACTATCTGGAAACTGTTCTGACACGGAAAACGTAAACGTCTGTTTAAGTATTGCGTCATTACAGGTTGCGCATCATTTCTGTAAGCTTCAAAATGTGATAATATATGTTCACAGGGAGACGCCCGGTTCCCGCTGCCCGTCCCGCGATTCCCGGGGCTCCTCTGTGCCACCGCGATGTCCGTCGCGTGAGTCATTATGTGCTGCAGTAACGACGCCTGCCACCACTACAACTACCACAGCACCGTCAACCCCTGTCAGTCCGGTGGCCGTCACGATGCCGCCCACTACGGCACTCCTCCCTCCCCATTCCGCGGCCATCGCCGCCTATCTCGGTGCCGCAGCAGCGGCACAAAACACGCATCACAGACTCCTCATGACCTCGCCAGTCCTCCCGAGGGGCTCTGTCTCTCCTCTCGTTTCTTCATCCTCCTCTCCCCCTATCTTACCTTTAGCCAGTAACATTGTTATTTCCCCACCGCCTCCACCACTCCGATCGCCGATGGAAACGGATTCTGCCGTCCTGGACTTCAGCACGAAGAAGTCGCAAGGTGGAGGGAAAGCTGTCCCAGCGAGAGACGATGGTGACGCCGATTCTGCGTTGAATCTCATTAAACCAACTATACCAGTCCTTCCAGCAGAATCACTTCTCAATGGCCCGTTAGATCTGTCTGTACCTAGCAGGAAACGAGGCATCGAAGACTCGCCTTCTGCGTCATTACCAGTAACAGCACTGTCTCCTAGTCCTCACGCACCGTCTCGCAAAAATAGCCGCTTGTCCTCAGAATTCAAACCATCTGTAGTGTCCCCATGGACGTCTCCTGTAGTTGCGTCACATTTCCCGTACTTTGCCGCAGCGGTTGCAGCCAGCCTGTCGCCGAAGAATAACTCAACGAATGCAAACCACGGTACTGGAGAAACCCCACTATGGAACGGCAAAATCAAAATGCATGAGAAGCAGGCTTCCCATTTCGGCGGTGTTCCAACTCCCAGCGACGCCACCAAGGCGCTGGAGAAGATGAGCGAATTGAGCAAACTGGGAGGGGATGACATGTTCAGACCGTCTGTGAATAGTGGTGTGCCAGGAAACGGAGGGAACACGAGTGGCAGACACAGTGCGTGGCAATCCCATTGGCTGAACAAGGGTGCGGACCAGGCGAAGGATGTTCTCAAATGTGTGTGGTGTAAGCAGAGCTTCCCCAGTCTTGCTGCTATGACGGCACACATGAAAGAAGCCAAACACTGTGGCGTTAACGTCCCTGCACCACCAATTCAACCCCCACCTCCCCCTCCCCCTCAGCAGCCGCCGACATCCGCACCGTCAGTAACCTCCAACACCAGTGGCTCCAATGTTGGGCCGCCCACTAGTGCCACCAACAAACCCACCACCGCCGACCTCAATTTGCTCATTAAAGAGACAATGCCGTTACCTAGGAAACTAGTCCGAGGTCAGGATGTGTGGTTGGGAAAGGGCGCAGAGCAAACCCGCCAGATACTCAAATGCATGTGGTGTGGGCAGAGCTTCCGGTCCCTGGCAGAAATGACTAGCCACATGCAGCAGACACAACACTACACAAATATCATATCACAAGAGCAGATTATCTCTTGGAAGTCATCGGATGACGCTAAGACTGGAGGAGGACCTGGAGGTGGCGCGGCTTCTGGAGGTGCGGGCGGTGCTAGTAGCCATGTAAGCGCTGTTCTTACATGCAAAGTTTGCGACCAGGCATTCAGTTCACTGAAAGAGTTAAGCAACCACATGGTAAAGAATTCCCACTATAAAGAGCACATCATGAGATCCATTACTGAAAGTGGGGGAAGACGAAGACAGACTCGAGAGAAACGGAAGAAGTCTCTTCCCGTCAGGAAACTGCTGGAGCTGGAGCGCGCGCAGCACGAACTGAAAAACGGAGAGGGTGGCATGATAATTGGGGGAAAGGTCGTACGCGACGCGGCACCAACCGCTGGCCGTATCACTTGCGAGAAGTGCGGCGAGAAGATTGAAACGTCCATCTTCGTGGAGCATATTCGCCAGTGTGTGGGCGGTGGTAGCATTGGGAGCAACCAGAGGAACCTACTGAAGAATGCCCTATTGTCCAATAACGCCCTTCCCTCTGATGTTCCTGTCGTAATGGGGCAGACTATAGCGGACCGAGATAGCAGAAAAAGCCTAGGTGAAGAGTCCGCTCCATCCACAGTGCGACAACACCGATCCCCGTCTCTGGCTACGGACTTGTCTAGTGGCAGTAAAGAGGCCGGTACAGGCGGGCCATTAGCTGGAGGAGACACGTCTTCACCGTCTGTCCTCAATGCAATAGAGAAGCTGATAGAGAAAAGTTTCGACTCCCGGGCCCGACATGGTGGCACTACATATGGCAGTGGCCCTGGTGGCGTAGGAACCGCCCCAATGGGTTCCAGCATTCTAAAGCGTCTGGGTATAGACGAAAGCGTAGATTATACGAAGCCATTAGTCGACGCACAGACCATGAACATTCTGAGGAACTATCATCATCACCATCACAATCAGCAGCATCATTACAATAGGAGGGAGAGAAGTGGGAGCGAATCCAGTTCCGTCTCTGACAGGGGTGGTGGCGGCTGCGGTCGAACAGAGTCTCTAACGCCGGACCGCAAATCAGATATCGCTGCTGCTGAACGGTTATTGAGCTCCACGCCCAGGGCAACACCAGAGAAACGAATTCAGACACCCCCATCGGCAAAAATACCTAGCCGCGACGAATCAGTAGATGGCGATGTTATAAAGAAAGAAGTAATCATGGAGGAAGAGAGAGAAGAGTCTAGGAAGAGTACTCGTAGAGAGGCTATCTTGAAGAAAGAGGAAGTAGAGGATGGAGATGATGACGAAGATGACAAGGGAAGCTTCCATAGCAACGGTCGGCAGAGGAGGGTGCCGGCAGAGGAAGTGCCTCTGACACCTGCGAGTGGCGGCGAAGACGGAGAGGAAGTTACGGACAGAAGAAGCAGTAACAGTATACCTAGTCCGGTACTCAGTCCGCGGCAGACCACACCGCTCACCCCATCAGGTACGGAGAACGTGGCGGCCGTGCCGAGCAGCCCTTGCCGGAACAGCACTAGCAGTCCGGCCAGCAGCGACCGTTCAGGAACACCACGCAGCACAGCCGGCACTGACAAGAAGTCCTCTGCTGCCAGTGGTACCAGTCTCGGTGCACTCTCGTCCATGTTTGACAGTCTCTCTGGTGCTAGCGGCGGTGGGGATACAGTTTCTAGTGCGGGGAGGAGCAGCAGCCACCCTCTGGCCGCACTACAGAAACTCTGCGACAAGACTGAAAGACATGGGGGCACAAGCAATCGATCATGTGCGTCTGCCGGTACGGTCGTCAGCGGCAATCATTCCGCTTCATCTGGGGTGGCGTCCTCTCAGAGCGGTACTGGAGGTGGAGGTGGCACAGCGCCGGGGGCCATCCTTGCTTTCAGTTGGGCGTGCAATGATGCTGTGATGACTGCTGACTCTATAATGAAATGCGCTTTCTGTGATACACCCTTCATCTCCAAAGGTGCGTACCGACATCATCTCTCCAAGATGCATTTTGTTAAGGATGGCGTAATTCCGGATCCCGTAGCACTGAAGGCCCAGCAGCAACAGCAGCCAAGCGGCAGTGCCAGTGGCTCGTCCTCAAATGCTGGTAAAGTAACAGGGATTGGAAACAGCTCGTCAGTATCTGCTGCATCAAATACTGTTAGCGGCGCATCTGGGTCCAGCAGCGGTAAGAGTCCACAACAGCAAGCGAACTTTGAAGAGAGTCCTCACTCCAAGTTTCTTAAGTACACAGAACTAGCCAAACAGTTGTCCAGCAAATATGTATAGCTATAAACTGCCTCTCTGTGTGTCTGTGTGTACATACTCGTAATAACAGTGAGATTTAACGCGAGAGACCGAATTTGAATGCTCCAGTGCGGAATTGTAAATTATTTGTTCCCAGTTGTCATCCTCCCTCTCACGTCCATGTAGATCTTGTAAAAAGACCTCCCCTTTACTATACACTTGCTGTTGGTGTTCTAAAATTGTAATTTATGACTCTTAGTATTAAAGAAGAAACCTGCTCGGAGATGCGGTTGCATAGCAACCGTTTCTATTCGTGCGCCGTACAATGTGATGCTACCATATCTTGCAAGCGCGAAGAAGTCTTAAGAGTAATAATAATAATAATAATAATAATAATAATAATAATAGAAAAAAATATATATAGAATTACATATTTGGAGGACATTGTTAGGAACATGAGACACTATCGTTTCGTATTTGTGTCGCTATAAGAAAATAAACTAATACGAAAATTGTGATGAATTACGAAAGAACTGTTTGGAACAAAGTTCATACCGACCAGGTCATTCTCTTCTTATTCTTCTCCATCTTCTTCTTCTTCTCCTTCTTCTTCTAATGGCTGCAAAACGAACAGCGTGTTTATTACACATCACAATTACGTTGCTCATATGAACGGTAACGTAGAATTTCCTGGCATACTTGTGCCACGTGACTCATGTTCTGTATATACAGGCGTGGTATGAACGGAAAAAAATTTCAAAAAAAAAAACGTAATAGAGAAGTACTATTTCTCTCTCAAATTTTTGAAAACTCTTTTAACTGAAACTGCAAAGTATGGATCGTATTACTGAGTATTTAAATTGGGACAAAACTGAGATTACAGTCTTAAGTAATGAAATAGTATAAATCGAAACATTCGTATACGTATGTATAATATCCATTTCTTCCTTCTCAGATTAAATAAAGGAAATTACTTACTCTGAAGTTTATGTATAATTAAGATGAGGATAATGCAAGAAGTGAAAAAAACAAAATGTATACGCTAGCTCGAGTACTGAAGCTGAAAGCTCCCGTTATTTTGTTAATCGTTCATTTTTTTTCTTGCCTCTTTGTTCGTGGTAAAGAAACGCTCAAGCAATTTGCCTAAACTGTTAGGAATGTACGAAGTCTCCCATAATTTCACAACAAGTTTGCAAAGTAGTGTGACTTAATAAATCTTATTTACAATAATTTAATAAATATGAGATAAATATTATAATTTATACATTTCATTCATGGCCAAATTCTTTTGATGAAACCTTCACTGTGCCACAACACATTCTTTATAAATAAATGCTGTAATAAATATTTACAAATCTACTTGTGTTATTTTTACATTCATCAGGTATGCTCTGGACATGTTTTAAGGTGATAACCGGTTGGAATGTCGGCCAGTACCCGATAGGTGATAATTTTTATCACTTCATTCTCCAGGTGAATGCTGTAGTAATAGCCCATTCAAGAAGACAGTGACGCCTTCCCAGTTTGAACTACTTGCCAAGAGAGGTGAAGGTGTAGCGAAACGATACAAAGGTTTATTTATTTGTGGCTATGATTTTCTCCTAGTTACCAATTTTTCCAGCACGTGTAGGACGGTTTTCGTCACCCTTAAACAAACATTACCCTGATATAGCCGCGACAACCTTTGTCCAAACTGCTGCTTACTCAGCATTCACGACCATGTTATACGTTAACCAACCAAAGAATCAATCAATCCAAACGGGAAAAAAAAACTGCAAGAAGGGATGTAGTGGGTTCTCATCTGTCTTTTTGTGGGGTTAATATTAGATGAACGAGTATTTTGGTTAAAACCTGGACGTTTCGGTGTTTCCCAGAGGTAGCAGGACGAATGTCAGCAGATCTTATGAACCTGTGTTATCCAGATACTGCCTGGTTTAAATAATTTTTAACTTTTGAATTTGATAATTTAATTAGCACACCAACTAATGCATATAAATAAAATTTCACATTAAAACACTTAAAATCGCTCCAACATGTTTCGATCTTAAGATCGTCTTCAGGGAGCTACACCGTTCGTTGCTAAAGTCACATTTTTAAAAACACTCACTGATTAATTTCCTTATATTAACTGGGTGCTGTGGCAGCATGTGGTATTGTGTAAGTCGTACGCTGTTGAGAATATGCCTGACTATGGGTGTGCGACACACACCTATAGTCAGGCACAATCTCAGCAGCGTACGACTTACGCAATATGACATGTTGCCACAGCACCAAGTTAATATAAGGAAATTAATCAGTGAGTGTTTTTAAAAATGTGACTTTAGCAAGGAACAGTGTAGCTCTCTGAAGACGATCTTAGGATCGAAACATGTTAGAGCGATTTTAAGTGTTTTAATGTGAAATTTTATTTATATGCATTAGTTGGTGTGCTAATTAAATGACTCTACGAAATGCACGGTGCAACGATAAAGATTTTGAATTTGATGTTCGTGTGACCGTGCGTCACTGACACAGTAATATAAACAGCCAACTAGATGCAACAATAATAATTTTATTATTCGTAATTTCAATCAGCTCAACATGTTTCGGGCGATAATTTCGCCCATCCTCAGGAGCACTAGACTGTGTTTACAGCTTGTGGTATAATGCATCGACGATGCTGCCTGCTGGTGATCAGGGTAAGGTGGAAATTATTAATAATAAAATTATTATTTTTGCATCTAGTTGGCTGTTTATATTATTGTAATTTTCGACTGTCTGTCTTAAACAGTAACAATATACCGGCCGTGTAACTTTCTGAAGTGGTGTCAATACTAGCGTTGTTACTGTATAGTGATAAATCTTTGAAAAGTTACGAAATGTGTTTCCAATAATTGGAGTTTTATTTTACGTAATGAGAAGTGGCCGCCCGAACGTTTTCTGTGATGGTGACCTGTTGCAGTACAACAAACCTGGCAGAGCGTTGTTGACAGTTGGTGACAGTGGCCATAAGGGTGTTCCCTTCGACTGTTATCCGTTGTCTGGGTAGAACAGACGTAATTGTAGGACGTTTCGGGGAATACTCTGTATTAAAGTGGAAGGGCAATAATCTGCATTTTGTGGGACACCTGAAATATTGAGTCAGTCGTTTACCAACCCGTCAAACTGCTTGTGTTCACTGAGACCACACCTTTTTTCATTTTATAATAAATTCTCTTCATTGTTTTGTCTTCTGTACTTGTGTTCTGGAACATATCATATCTACCATATTTTTCAGTTTTTATAACTATATTTCGTCATTCTCCCGCCTTTGATCAACTTATCTAACGGACCCCGCAAAAGGGCACGTGTTGTTTGTTTTATCTGTGATAGCGGACAGCTTTATCTAACAGCGGCATAAAGCGTCTTTCTTTTACCTAACACAGAGACAGCTTCCGAAACGTCGTCGCCCTTCTTTATCCAAAAAATTAGCCCAGAGTAACGTGCTTACTGCGTGTACTGCCGTAGCAGTGATGGTAGGGTTAAGTGATTTGTATACTACTTAACGGCACTGTTGCAAATTTGGGGACCATTCGGCGTATTGTACGGTAGGCGATCGTGCGGCAAGGATTCGTTGGAACAGCAGTTTATTTTAAGTGCACTGAAACCGACGGACAAAGCTGTCGAAAGCTACAAGCATTAGGCATGATGTAGGGACTCTGGCCGGAATTCAAACCGAGGATCTACCAAGCATTACCTTTCCAGTCACTCGCTCCCTACCAGTGGCAGTAAAGCCTGTAAACGCTGAACTTTCGGATCCCAGTTTTGTGTCCTGTAATGTTTGTTTCCAATAGATACATGGGTATTGGCAGTAGAGACGGGGTCACCCTGTTGACGTAGGAAGAGCCACCTCACCTGCCCGGCCCACACAGGGAGCTGGCACGACCGGTTTCCCGGCATAATGACGGCTGTCCACCGGTGATTTACAAGAGACGAGTTGTGGCGTCATGGAGCAGCAGAGAGATGGAACTGCGCGTTCTGGCAGCCCAACTGACATCTGCAGGCACTCGGATTCACTGCGCACCAGTCGCACTCAGTTATGTATTACTGTCATGAACGAAAATGTAATTTCGTGGTTCTTCATCTATAAGCAAACGGAGATACGCCTATATCTTATGAATATTTTGGTACTTTTGATCCCCCCCTCCCCCCACCCAATAACTTGGGGAATGAGAAAACATCTGAGCAGAAAGCGACACGTCATCACTTACTGAAGGGTCCAAAAAAATGTAGTTTCTTTTATTGCAGAATATAAAACTCAAATTGAATTTTATCGGCAAAAGTATGTATATTATATCTCGTAAATGTGACAGAATCTTTGCTATAGGCGATTTGTACTGAAATTATTCAGTGAAGTTAGTAAATGAAGCTCTTGCTAGCATCATCACACTGACCGCAGTGGCGTACCGGGGGGGGGGGGGGGGCCCCCCCCCAAATTCCGGAGGCCCCCCAAAACGCCCACAACCCAACCCCCATTTGAAAAAAAAAAAAAAAAAAAAAAA
>Ga0123355_10013483_pt1 | contig 12726 bp, 11 predicted proteins | sample TergutEmb28metaG_3_FD_89872 | JGI IMG/M metagenome (GOLD analysis project Ga0123355, IMG submission 89872) | Embiratermes neotenicus P1 segment gut microbial communities from Petit-Saut dam, French Guiana - Emb289 P1 | ecosystem: Host-associated > Arthropoda: Insects > Digestive system > Gut ...
ATGCTAAACGATGGGCAAAGAGCCGTATCAAACAACCCGCCAACAATGAGGGGTTATCGGTTTTTGCCCTGCCGAACAAGGAGCAGTCTCAAATCAAGCCCCCTATTGATGATGCTTGTGACAACTTTCTAAAAGACACAGAGTTACACCTTATTGCATTGGACTTGATTAGCTACTTGCGTAAACAAGGTGCTGACCCGCACTGGAAAGCCCGCAATAAGTATGTTTTTCGTTATAAGAAAACGGAACTGGTCTATATCCGCTTTGAAAACCAAAACGATTTCAATATTGAAATTTGTGCATTTGGGTGGCGCGAACACAGTGCAATAAAAGGTTTTATCGAATCGCTTACTGAAGATGATGCAACATTTTTAATCAAACAGCGCACATTCCATTGTTGTGAATGTAATGAAGTCTGTTATCGACGCTTTACGTTCATTTTTTCAAACGATGAAAACCATGTGTTATGTTCAGGTAGGGCTTTTGTAAGCGAGAATCCATCACCCGATGAAGTTGTTAATGTAAAACGGCATATTGACATGGGAAAAAAATATATTGACTACAAAAGTGATGTAGCCGGCATGTAATAATTTGTTGTTTATCAATTTAGAAAGGATGGTTGTGTTAGAATTGATAGCTGGCTTTTATGCCCTATAATTAAATTAATCACGATTATCGGCTCTTGCCTTTTTTTCAAGTTCCAGCAACTTTTTGATACTCTCAATTTCATTTTTATCAGGATTAACAACCCACAAAGAGCGATTTCTAAGCATACTACTGTGGCAATGCCGTACTATTTCTGTGCCGCAAATCGTAATTCTCGTTTCTGGGTTTTTTGCAGAGCATCTTGCGCCTTGGCAATAGGGCTTACATCCGTATAAATTATCCACAACCATTTTTTTATCAAATTCATCTGTAATCAAGTTTTCATATTTGGCCAAGTTCATGAGAAAAGGGGTAACACACCAGGAGCGTTCCCAGTTTGGGTTATTAGGGCGCTGGAAATGGCTACTGTATACCGGCAACCTTATGTAATACAAAACTTTGCCTTTGTTTACAGCTTTCCACGCATTGTGGATTGTCCAAGACGGTTTCATCTTGTTTTCCCGTAGGTATGCGATGAAATCAAGTGCGCTTTTTAGCGCTTCACCATCTAGGTAATAGGGGAGGATTTCCTCAATATTGGGTTTGGTTATTTTTTGGACTGCCAATGATGTGATGTCTGCCATTTTGCGCCTCCATTATTTTTGTTAAATGTAGTTACGTGCCAGTATGGTGATTATATCACTTGTGCAGCAATACATAAAACAATAATTGTAGCCTACACCGCCGTGCTGTGCCTTTGCGCCAGCTCTAGCATTGTTATACCATCTGCACTGCTTAGGGTAACCTTGTCTCGCACGGCCCAGTTTATTGCCTTGAGTATGTGAGTGGGGATTGTGATGCGTGCTAGGTCGTCTATGATGCTTGTTGTTGGGTTGTGCGGGCTGCCTTGCTCTGTTGTGGTATCCTGTGCGTATTCTTGGGCGTGTGATTGCCGCTTCCATAGCTCTGCACGACTTGGTTGCCGTAGACGCTTATGGCAATTTCGTCACCTGGGGCCCAGTCTTGTTCGTCTAGTAGTACGTCTGGTAGGTTGAGCCGGCGTAGCTCATCGATGGCCCTTGTTAGTGGATAATGCATGGTTTTGCCTCCTTGTTTTTCGGTTTATTTTTGTTTTGCTTGTGTATATTTTATCCAATTGCAATTTTACAGCAATTGACAAAACACAGTATATTTGGAAAACATCGCTTAATTTACGACATATTACAAAGTTATGTAATAATCAATAAAAGCCTAGCTTTCCGCAATTTTTGCGGCTTCTAGGCTTTGTGTTAATACTTGGCTAAAAATGCAATTTGAGATAAATGTCTTAAAAAGGGAAAATAATTTCCTGGTTTTGCCTTGTTTTTAAGGTGCGATTGTTATAGTCCGCTATAAAAAGTTGCGGAAATAAAATAAGCGGTTGTAAATATCGTATAGACGCATGATATTTATAACCGCTTATATTGTTTTAGGATGTTTGATATTGTTTTCATTTGCTGGTTAACTCACAGTCAAATGCTTGGGTGGTTTCGGTGATTGTAATTGATAGCTGGGTTGGAGGTAATGACAACCACAGACAGTTTTTATTCATTATCAAGTATTACTCCCTCGCAAAACACGATGGGTATAGACAATGGGGTTGGGGGCGGCAATGGGGGTGGGATACCATCATGTGGCCCGGCATAAACAGCCGCAGCAGAGCTAAATATGGCAATTAAAGCGACCGCAATCACAATTAATTTATTTTTCATAATAACTCTATCTCCTTTCAATATCCACACTATTAACAAAGCATCTTTCATAAATTTTACGAATAGCTTCTGACATTAAAAGCGATTTCTTTTTATTTTTTATATCGTAATATGCTTCAAGTAGTTTGTAATAATCAATTGCCAGGAAGTACTCATGAGTCTTTATAAAGTATGGTATCGCTATCGTTTCTAAATATTCAACGTTTCTTTCGTTGTATATAGAAACACGTTTTTTAACTATGACATAATTTCTTAATGCTTCAAAAAGAGTTGCGTATATTTCATGATTATTGAATAAGGGTCTTTTGTCTTCAATTATCCTTAAGGCTTTTGCGAAATTTTTCATCTCTGCTACACAACGGATATTTTCATACAGGGCTCTTAGGAAATATCTAGAGCCTTTTTCATAGCACTCCATTGATTGGTTAAAATAATCTATGGCTATGTCCCAATTCTCTGTTTGTTTATTCAACACGCCATAGACATACAACGCCCAGCCGTAGTAATGGTCATTTTTAAGGCTTTTAGCATATACAAGACACGTATCCAATAACTTTCGGGCTTCGTCTGTTTCACTCACTCTTATATAATTTAATGCAAGCATAGTATCAATATATAGCCATAAAATGCTTATTTTCTTATAATTGAACAACTCGCGAGTGTTTCGCAAGTAAAATATCGCGCGATTTGGAAATCCAAGATATGAATAACACACCGCTATCCCAAGATGCGCCCTTTCAATATCATCGGGTGTAAAGCTGCTACTGTTATTGCCTATATCAAGAGCTTTCTTATACAAACTCAAACCTTCTTCGTAACGCACGCGAAAAATATGCAATGTGGCCATATTAAAGTAATAATAATACTTGTGCTGGTCCGTCATTTTATCAACTTTGTCGTGCAGGTAATTCATCTTTTTTTCGGCACCGTCTACATCGTCATCGCACTGGATTAGTACAATAACTTCAAGTAAACGGTACAGCATAGGCAGGTTGTCGTCACAAGCATCTAGGTTGACGAGCTTGGCCTTTTCTTTGCACATGGCTTTAGCCTCTTCGTGCCGGCCTTCCCTGGCGTAGTCGCGCATTATGTATAACCGGTTCTCACACACGTCGCACTCAAACTGTGTAAGGGGCATATCTACAATATCTAGGTATTTTTTGGCGTTTTGTATATGCCCGTCGGGATAGTAGGAAAGGCCCTTTTCGACTTTGTTGACCTTGTCTATATCACAATACATAGCATCTGCCAGGTCAGCCTTGCTTACCTTCCTTGCTACCCGTATCTGTTTAATTTTTTGATCTTGTAAGCGCACTTGAATAACCTGCCTGTTTTAGGGATTTTTGCCATAGCTTGCAATATTGTACATGTCTTTTGTTGGCATGTCAACAATTATGGCGAATTAAACAAGAAACTAGATTAATATAGTCTAGACGGCCAAAAACCCAGTGTGATATGCAACAACGCCGCTTAGGTCATACCCTTTAATTTTCTCAAGAGACATATCGGCCATGTTCATATCATGGGTATGGATGGGGTTAGAGCCTACTATTGTACCGTCTTTGATATTGGCGGCATCTCCACATACTATAATGCGGCTTTGTTGGAAATATACAGCTATGTGCCCTGGGGTGTGGCCAGGTACATGCACAATTTCTATGCCGCCGCATATGGGCAGTACTTGTTTATCTTCTACTTGTATGTTTATGGGGATAGGGGTGTTTTGGTAAATAGTTTTCCAGTTATCTACTGCGGCGCGGTGTTCTTCTGGTATTGAGTTGTATTGCTCTAGCCTGGCTGCCAGCTTTATAGGCAGCTTGCGCCCGTCTATATATGGGGCCTCTTGTGAGTGGGCTATTGTTTTTGCGGTTGTGGCAAGCTTCGTAAGCTCTGGTATGCTGCCTACATGGTCCCAGTCTTGGTGTGTGATGATGATATGGGTCAGGTCCTTTGGGTTAAAGCCTGCGGTTGTGATGGCATCTGCTATCGCGGTGGCTTGGCCGGGTAGGCCTGCATCTACCAGTACAAGATGCTTGTCATCCCATGCTAGTACCAGGTTGAGATTGCCCATGCCTTCGCGTGTTATTGGTAGTAGTGTTATGTTTTTTGCTAGTTTCATTATTGTCCTCCATTCTTTGTGGTTATTGGCTTTTAGTGCTATCGAGATGTTCGCCTTAATTGCCGCAAGAATCACCTCGCAAGTACTGTAGCGTATCACTCACACAATAGCAATACATATGACTGCATGGTTAGCTTATTTAATATATAACGATTGAACTTCAGTGGGTTTTGATGATACCGATAAAGGTTTTTAACTATAACAAACACACGCATTACAAGAAAAGCTGGTATAATGCACGCTCAAGTGTATACTCACTTATTAGTACCGCTGCCGAAGGAGGCATTAATAAAAAATGACAGAAATATCTAAACCCCAAGCCACAAGCGCAAACACAACTCAAGCACAGCAAGCCAGCCATACCAGCTCCAACAATATCCGCAACATTGCAATTATAGCCCATGTAGACCATGGAAAGACAACACTGGTGGACCAGTTCCTGTGGCAAAGCGGTGCGTTTAGGCAAAACCAATCCATCTCGGAAAGGGTGATGGACTCCGGTGACCTAGAAAGGGAGCGGGGCATCACAATCCTGGCCAAAAACACATCTGTAACTTACAACGGGATAAAAATAAACATCATAGACACCCCCGGCCACGCAGATTTTGGTGGCGAAGTAGAGCGGGTACTAAAAATGGTAGACGGTGTTGTGCTGGTGGTAGATGCTTTCGAAGGCCCAATGCCCCAGACAAAGTTTGTGCTCAAAAATGCCCTAGACCTTAACCTGCCAGTAGTCTGCTGCGTAAACAAGACAGACCGCCCAGACGCAAGGCCAACAGAGGTTGTGGACGAAGTGCTAGAGCTGTTCCTAGAACTAGACGCGTCAGAATCACAGCTGGACTCGCCATTTATATACGCATCAGCCAAAAAAGGTTGGGCTAGTCCAACCCCGCAAGATACAGGGCTAAAAATGGCCCCGCTTTTTGATGTAATAGTAAGCCATATCGCCGCCCCCAAAGGCGACCCTACCGCCAACACCCAAGTCCTTATTTCTAATATAGATTACAACAACTATATCGGCCGCATAGGGGTAGGTAAAGTAGAAAACGGCACAATAAAAGTAGGCGACGAAGTGGTAATAGTCAACAGTCACGAGCCAGATATGCGCAAACAAGTGCGGGTTTCGAAGCTATATGAGTTTGAAGGGCTAGACAGTGTAGAAGTCAACAGCGCCGGTGTGGGAAGCATTGTATCTATTTCTGGCATCCCAGATATTAAGATAGGCGATACCCTGTGTGGGCCAGATGACCCAGTAGCGCTCCCCTTTAGCAAAATTTCCGAGCCGACGATTGCCATGTTTTTGATGGTAAACGACAGCCCATTCGCAGGTACAGAAGGCAAATACCTCACATCCCGCCAAATACGCGAAAGGCTTTTAAGGGAGCTTAATAACGACGTAAGCCTGCGGGTCGAAGAAACCGAAACAACAGAAAAGTTTAAAGTCTCTGGCCGGGGTGAGCTGCATCTTTCTATATTAATAGAGACTATGCGACGCGAGGGGTACGAGTTTCAGGTATCCAAGCCATCGGTACTGTACAAAAATGTTGACGGCGAACGCCACGAGCCTATGGAAATAGTAGCAATAGACATCCCAGAGGAGTTTGCGGGCGTAGTTATCCAAAAACTAAGCACCCGTAAGGGAGAAATGCGCCAGATGGCAACAGGCCAAACCGGTTATACCCGTTTGCAATTTTCTATACCATCCAGGGGGCTAATAGGCTATAGGTCAGAATTTTTGACGGATACCAAAGGCAACGGCATCATGAACACCTTGTTCGACGGCTACGCACCTTATAAAGGCGAAATACCCAACCGCCCGCAAGGCTCGTTAATTTCCTTCGAGACTGGGGAGGCTGTGGCCTACGGCATGTACAATGCTCAAGAGCGCGGCGCGCTGTTTGTAAGCCCTGGCACCAAGGTATATACAGGCATGGTAATAGGGCGCAACGCCCGCAGCGGTGATATGGAAGTTAATATATGCAAGCAAAAAAAGGCTGTAAACTTCCGCGCCGCTGGCAATGACGAAGCCCTGCGGCTAGTACCGCCACAGGTGATGAGCCTAGAGCAATGCCTGGAATTTATAACAGATGACGAGCTAGTAGAGGTTACGCCAAGCAACCTGCGCCTAAGGAAAAAAATATTAAACGCAACAGAGCGCACGCGCGCGGCCAAAAACGCGCTTGTTTAAGAAGCTGTATTCAACCCCACCAACGGCGCCTTTTCGGAGTTGAATACAGCTTCTAACTCATAAACAGAAAAGGAATTAAATATGAGTAAAATCCACGGAAACACAGAAGGCATACGCCGTTCGTATGTAGAGCGGCTGGAAAGCATCTACGACATAGAAATAGACCGCAAGCAGTTTTGTGCGATAGAAATATTAGAATCCTTGGCATTCTTCACAGAGGCCACCGGCCGTGAGGCCATGGTGTATATAGACCGTGCCGGCAGGGTTTTAACCGTCACTGTAGGCGAACAAGACCGGGTATCACTACCGGCACTACGCAAGCGCCGCTCGGAAAGCAGACTAAGCGGCATACGCTGTATTCATACTCACCCAGGACGCATGGGCGAGCAGCTTGCAGCGCAAGCGACCAGCCCAGGACGCATGGGTGGAAACCCGCATCTTTCGTCTGTGGATATTCAGTCCCTTAAAAGCTTGCGGCTGGATGCTATGGCTGCAGTTGGCGTGTTTCAAGGCAAGCCCACAGCCATGCAGGTAGGGATTTTGGATGCTGGTTCTTCTGACGATAACCTAACCGTTAACCTACACGGCCCATTTAGCGTAAGTGCCATCCCTGATGATGATTTATGGGAAGCGATAACCCAAGCCGATATCAACATCCGCCCAACAAAGGCCAAGAAGGCAGAGGCAGAAATTGCACGCGCTATACTGGTAGGCATAGACGGCAAGCAAGATGATGAAACAGCCCTAAACGAGCTTTTACAACTGGCCAATACCGCCGGGTTTATAACGGTAGGCAGTATGCTACAACCCCGCGACAAGCCAGACAACAGCTACTACCTAGGCTATGGTAAGCTCCAGGAGCTGATTTTGGTAATACAAAAGCTGCAAGCCGACGCGGTTATATTTGACGACGAGCTAACCCCCGCGCAAATACGCAACATCCAAAAAGAACTGGGCAAAAAAATAGAAATAATAGACCGCACAGCGCTTATATTAGATATATTTTCGAGCCGGGCATCTACTCACGAGGGGCGCCTTCAAGTAGAGCTGGCCCAAACAAAGTACCTGCTCCCACGCATGACAGGATACTGGACGCACATGGGGCGCATGGGCGGCGGCGGGCGCGGCGGCAGTGGTGCACGCCGCGGCGAAGGCGAAACCCAGCTAGAAGTTGACAGGCGCTTGCTACGCAACCGCGTAACAGAGCTGGAGAAAGAAATAGACAAAATAAAATCCCGGCGCAATGTCCAGCGCCTTGGGCGCGAGCGTTCCAAAATCCCGGTTGTGGCACTTGTAGGCTACACCAACGCCGGCAAGTCCACACTCATGAATCATCTTTCGGGTAGCGACGTGTTGGCAGAAGATAAACTGTTTGCGACCCTAGACCCAATTTCGCGCCGCATAAACTACGGCAGTGGCGAGTTTCTCTTAATAGACACCGTTGGCTTCATAAAAAAACTACCACACGACTTGGTAAACGCCTTCCGCGCTACACTAGAAGAAGCACGGTTTGCTGATTTACTCCTTCATGTAGTAGATGCATCTTCCGATGACCGCGCACAGCAGATGGACGTCGTATACGATGTGCTAAGCCAGCTAAACACCAATAATAAACCAATACTAACAGTGTACAACAAATGTGATATATCGGCAGAAGTTACCCCAGACGCATGGGCACAAGACATACATCAAAACCTTGGCACACAGCAGTGGGGACACGAAGCTGTAGCCGTTTCCGCAAAAACTGGGATGGGTATGCAAGACCTAAAAAACGCAATAACACAGCAATTTTCCCACATGCGCACAGAGGTATCTGTTGTATTGCCTCTAGACTCAGGGGCGCTAGTATCCCGCATATACGAAAGCGGGCAAATCATAGACTGCCAATATCTCGATGACGGTATACACATAAGCGCAATAGTGCCCCCAGAAGCCGAGTCACGTTTACGCGCATCTGCCATATACTAATCTCAAATAAATTCTAAGAATTTGCCCAAATGAAAAATATCAGGCATCAATGATTTTTTCGTTTGGGCAAATTTTCATTTCATTTGAGATTAGCATCAAAAAAGTATAAGCCGCACAATTTCCAGACACGCACGCAAGCACCTCCCAACGCATATGATAGACCGCAAGGGAGGTGTTTTTTGTGTTTTTCGGGCTCTTACACATGTTACAGAGCTTTTTTTTGTTGGAATACCTGTCCGGCGGCAACTCCTTCCCAATGCCGCTATCGGTAGAAGAAGAACAAAAGTTTCTAAACGAATACGCCCAAGGCCAAGAAGAAGCCAAAAATGTACTAATAGAGCGCAACCTGCGCCTAGTAGCCCATGTGGCCAAGAAATACAGCAACCATAGCAAAGACAGCGAGGACCTTATCTCTGTAGGCACAATAGGCCTTATAAAAGCTATTGCGTCGTACAAGCCCGATAAGGGCACGCGGTTGGCTACTTATGCTGCGCGGTGTATAGATAATGCTATAGTATTACAACGGCTCTTTTTGAAAGTTTTAAAGGTGAAGTTGGAAACCATGTATCTTTTGAAGGCAAATGGCGTGTTTTTCGTCAGTTGAACAGCCAGCTATTTGTAATGGTATGCCATTCAAACGGTGTTGTGAGGTTTGCACCGTTGTATATTTACAGTTTTCCGTTCCTACAACCACACTTTTTGGCGGAGGCAGAAAAGGTGAATATCGGGAATGACAGCCCGGCGAAATTTGACACAGTTGCGGATAGGCTACGGTATTACCGACACAAGAAAGGGCTACTGCAACGTGAAGTGGCAGATTGTGTTGGGATAGAGCGTACGACTTATAGCGCATATGAAGAAGATGGGCGAGATTACTATCCAGTTGATATTTTGGAACGTATCGTGGAGCTTTATGGTGTTAAAATTGCAGAGGTGCTGGATGACTACAATTTATTTTTGCTCAATGGACAAGCCTCGCAAGTAAAAGCGTTGCGTAAGAAAACCAAGCTAACCCAAGCCGATTTTGCGAATCACGTTGGCGTTACCAAGCAGCAAATCAAGGGTTGGGAGCAAGGCAGGGCTAGGATGACGAAGAAGTTTTGGGAGAAGGTTTTTGTAAATTAGTTATGGCTGCGTAGAATACGCACTCTTTTATCCCTATTTATCAAATTTGCTATTGCGCTGTCACATCAAAATATTAGAGCCTCTAGGATACACATTAGCGGTTGTAAAGGAAGAAGAAGTAGCCAGTCAATAAATGCTCTCTGTCGAGAAGTCAGAATGTCTATTATCGCATGATAGACATTTTTATTTGCATTTCTTAGACATTGCCCTACGCCTACGCCGTGTTTCACGGCGTAGGCAGGCTGTTTAGTCTATTCTATGCTAAATTAACTTCCTCTCAATCTTCCCATTGAAAGTGTTGTATATTATCAAAGAGTCTCCAAAGCAGCTTCATTTCCTGATGACTCCACAAAGCATGGAGTCACCTTATCTCTAATAAATGGCGCTGGCGCAACATATAATTGACAAATCGGGCAATACAATATTATAATATACTATATTACAATATAGCAAAAGAGGTGTTGGCATGTTTGTTGGCAGAACTCGTGAGTTAAACGAACTTAATCGGCTCTATAAATCTGACAAATTTCAATGTATTGTTATGTATGGGCGCAGGCGTGTTGGCAAAACTGCGTTAATTTCCGAGTTTGTCAAAGGTAAAGAGACCATCTATTTTACCGGGCAGGAGACAAACGCAAAGGATAATCTCGAAAGCCTTAGCCAAAGCATATTTACTATTTCAAGCGACTTCGCCGCTTCCGCACCGGTTTTTTCGGGATATAAAGAAGCTCTTGAAGCGGTGTTTAACGCCGCACAAAATAGGCGCATCATTCTTGCGATTGACGAATATCCATATTTGGCACAAAGCTATCGCGGCATATCTTCTATGTTGCAAACGCTTATAGACAAGCATAAGGACACATCTAAACTGTTCATTATATTGTGTGGTTCTTCTCTGTCATTTATGGAAAATCAAGTGCTTGGATACAAAAGTCCTTTGTATGGTCGCAGGACAGCACAGTTTAGAATCATGCCTTTTGATTTTGCGCAGACAAAGGAATATTTCGCCAATAGCAATTTCAACAAAGAGGATATCGCTTTATTATTTGGCATCACCGGGGGCATACCGCTTTATCTTTCGCTAATGGATAAAACCCTGTCGGTTGAGGAAAACATTAAACAAAATTTCTTGTCCAGCAGTGGATACTTGTTTGAAGAGCCGGGAAACCTGATAAAACAAGAATGCCGCGAACCCGCTCAGTACAACGCAATTATCAGGGCAATCGCAAACGGTGCATCCAGATTATCCGAAATTTCAACAAAGGTCGGAATGGAAAGTGGGTTATGTTCTACCTACATTTCCAAACTTACTTCCATCGGCATCGTGAAGAAAGAGCATCCTTTCCGAGAAGAAACAAGCAGGAAAACCATATATACGCTTGACGATGGGATGTTCCGGTTTTGGTTTCGCTTTGTACCGGACAACATGGCTTTGATTCAGCGTGGTGAGACAGACTTTGCCTATGAACAAATACTACCCCACATTTCTGCTTATATGGGTGGAGTGTTTGAAGAAATATGCAAGCAATATTTATGGCAGCAGAATTTGTCTAAACAACTGCCGTTCATGTTTACTGATGCCGGTCGTTGGTGGGGAACGGACAAACGGATAAAAGCAGAATGCGAAATTGATATTATTGCCGCCAACAAAGAAGAGGCCATTTTTGCAGAATGTAAATGGACTAATGAGCATGTTGGTACGAAAATTATAGATACGCTAATTGAGCGTAGTGATTTATTTAACTATAGCAAAAAACATTTCTATTTATTCGCCAAGAAAGGGTTTAGCGGTGGCGTAGCGACTGATGCTAACATCACGTTAATTTCTTATGCGGATATGTAATTACACCAAAACATAAGACCGTCAAGGGGTGCGCGGCAGGAGTGGAGATTTTTGCTTGCAAAAATACTACTCCCTTGCCTCTTTACGGTCTGGACGGTTACCATTAGAAAAATTGAAAAAGGTGTAGTTCTCTGCGCATTTTCAGAGAACTACACCTTAGCTACGCCTTTTATTTTGTCTGCGTACTGGCCTTTTTCACAAAACACATCGCCGAGATAAGCACCTTCCTCAAGAACAATATGCTCGCCATGCTTGTCAGCCCCTAACGAATCCATAAATCCATCCCATCCATCAATAAAAACGAAAAGAAAATCCTCACTATTTCCACGCAATTCATAACGCTTACGATATTCTTCTTTCAGTTCACGCCGTGGGTAGCAAAGGAAATACGCAATTCCGACCGCCGCTAAGGGCTGTAATATATTTCCTGCCGGCGGGATAAGCAAAATTTTGTCGTGCTGCTCTAATTCGTGCAATATTGCATCAATGTAATTTTGTGGCCATTCCTCTTGCATTTCAAGGCTAAAATCTGCTTTGCGGTGTTCGGCATCTTCCGTCTCGCCATCTGGCAAATAATATTTATACGGCATGGCAACAAAATCAACGTATCTTTCTGGATGCGTTTTTGCCAACGTAGTTTTTCCTGTGCCTGCGTGTGCGGCTATTATGCGGCGGTTCATCATCGTCATCATTTATAATGTTTTTGATTTGCTTTTTTCTGCCAAAACAATGCTCCTCAATTTTTCAATAGCTTTTTCATATTGAGCTATAACGATATTTGTTGCGAGATTATTTTCAGCCGCGATACTCTCAAAAGACATTTGATTAAACACCACATCAGTTACAATCGACTGCTCTTCGTCGGAAAGACTCCCCAAAAGTTCGCTTACATAGTGGTCGCTTTCCCACAAAGTTATTGGAGTATTGATGATTTCAGGATTGTGAATGTTTTCGGTATACTTTATTGGCTTAGCGGCGGATAACTTCTTTTTTACGAAAGTGAGAATACGGTTTCTTGCAATGCCCATCATCCATGTAGAGTAGCGACTCCACCCATGAAACATATGCACTTTCATAATGGCAGTACTCTCTGTTTCTGCCATGATATCTTCTTTATCTTGCAGGTTAAATAGCTTGTTCCCGGAAT
>Ga0123355_10013484_pt1 | contig 12726 bp, 9 predicted proteins | sample TergutEmb28metaG_3_FD_89872 | JGI IMG/M metagenome (GOLD analysis project Ga0123355, IMG submission 89872) | Embiratermes neotenicus P1 segment gut microbial communities from Petit-Saut dam, French Guiana - Emb289 P1 | ecosystem: Host-associated > Arthropoda: Insects > Digestive system > Gut ...
ACGGCACCATCCGCACCGTAAACACGACCTACGCAGCGGCTCTCGAGACCACCACCCATCCAAAAACTCTGTGCGGAAAACCGTACGCTGCAACTCAACACCTAATGCCCCTGATGATGGGCGTATGTACCCGAAACATGTCGAACTAAGAATACATGAATAAAATTACCTAGTTGCATCAAGTTGGCATTTCACTTTATTCCATGAGGAAGATGCACGGTCAAACAACCCTCAACCTTCCATTTGAGTTGCTACTCAAAACGAAATGCTGGTAGTGAAGGAATTACATTGTTATTTCTCACTATGATCCAGCTCTTGCCATGCCACACAACAATTAGCACTATGCACACCAAGCTTGATGGTTATAAAACCTTGCCAACAAACTCCTGTTTTTATAGAGCCTAGCAGTCTACCGCAATGACCGCTGGACGCTTCTATCATAATAATGTTACCTTGCAAAGTGTCACAAGACATGGTGCTGCAGATACATCCAGATGAAAGCAGTCAAAGGGGTCATCTGAAAGATGAAGGTCAACCGTTCCACCATCCAGAGAGGCCGCCTTCACTCTGGGGACACGAACATTGTGGAGGGCAGCTTTCACAGCAAGTGACACTGCATCAAACAGGTTACCCCCACACTCTAAGATCTGCAAGCAGGAAATTACAAGTTTCAAGTCACCTACTCATGACCAATAACACGTCAGTCCAACAGCATCAAAAGTCGGAGGGTGATGTGTAGGTCGTCAACGTATGCCTCATTTCTGTGCCCTTGGTATATACACCTACCACACTAACCACGTAACGCAGAGTCCTTCTAAAGAAGCTGAAGGTTCCTCAACTAGTCAAAAAATTCCTCACATAACAAGAAAATAAAGTAGGCAAGAGGTTATGAGGAACTGTCTGTGCAAGATATCAGGCTTCCACCACAATGCAGATAAGACTGTCACTCTCCTGGGTAGCTGCATGGTGTATGTGGTTCATCATGAACATTTTGGGACAGTAAATAGGTCCCATCATCAAAGGTCATAGTGTCCAAGAATACACTGACCCTTTAAGACTGGCGTAAAGTGTTAGCTACAAACCAACGCATACCACATAACGTAGAACAGCGAAGATCTTGGGAACCTTCTAGTCCGAATCTAGTTTTTACAGCTAGACAGGTTACAGACACTAACAGTATTGACTAGTTGCAATTCATTCAACTTACTCTGTAGCCTCACTTATTGCAGGAGCCACCTTCCCGAGCAACAAGCAGACCACTACAAGCTCACAATCTCTGCACATGACTGAACACAAGCATATACACCGAACACATTTATTCGTCTCCTGGAATTATTATACTGCACAAACTCACCAGAATATCGACATACAGCTTCCAGCACTGCTGCCCCGGAAGGATACATAATGCTGCCAAGTCAAAGGTCTGGGACGACTGGTACGATGTCGCCAGAGCGTTGCTGATTTCCGTTCCCAATTCCTCTCCTCCACGCCCCTCAAATGCAGGTGTTGCATTGGCAGAACTGTAAAGAAATCAGTTATTTCACCTCAACACACAAGGCAAATAGTGTGATTACGATTTGTGAGTGAAACCTATACATGAGACTGCAGATGAATGGATACAGATGCATCCTATGAGATATAAGGCATTGGGCATGTTAGGGTACAATTATCACACTCAGAAAAATTCCTGTAACTACAACACAGTTACTCAGTTTCCACAGCCAAAATACTGGACTTATCCAGAATGGTGGGTAGGCTATTTTTGTTTCATCATGAGGATGCACACTGTTCTACACATGCTACATCATGAGGATGCACACTGTTCTACACATGCTATATCATGAGGATGCACACTGTTCTACACATGCTACATCATGAGGATGCACACTGTTCTACACATGCTACATCCACTGCAACCTGTTATAATTGTAAGAATTATGACTAAAACTGATAATATATTCATATTACATGTACTAACTGACCACGTGGATACAGATGTTACCAGTATCAGTGTCCATGTCCAACACGAGTAACAAACACTGATAATGAGCATAACATATGCCACAGTTGTGACCATAAACAAGGAGAGCGTCCAAGAGGCCTAGAATGTAGGACACAAATCCTAAAAGCCTAATGTCTTTGTTGCTAAGATGAGTACAATCATCATCACCAGACAGCCTCAAACCATATCTTGGTGTTTTAATTAGCAGTATAATGATAACCCACGTACTGACATGTGGATTTCATACATAACCTGTGCTTCCGTTGGCAGCAAAATGAAAACTCCAGGGCGCATATCTCATTAAAATAAAACTTCGAATACTTCTGTGCTTTAATTACCAGGAAAATAAAAACTAGGACCTATGACACATGACACATGGACCTGACATCACAGAGCCTAAGGCTGTGGACTATGATTATAGCTTTCAGAGAGACAGAGAGAGGGGGGGAGGGGGAGGAGAGAGAGGGGGCAGGAGGAGGAGGGGACAGAGAGAGAGAGAGAGAGCATATATTATATAAAACAAAAACCTGAAACTCTAAACTTGCAATTGGAGGTATCTCTTCCCCTTCAGTCTGTGTTAATACTAACATTACAAAAATCTTATATTGTCACAATAATTAGAAGTCAAATTAGAAGAACTTGAGTTAGAAGGGGGTAGGTACGTCAAAACACAACTGTCTTTGTATCCGTTTTATTAGGCTGATGACATGTTTCGGCCACTGTGGGCCATCCTCAGGTCACATAAATGTATAATGAGGAAAACTATACAGTGTAAGTTCATTAGTTGCGGTACATATTGTGAACTGTCAACAAGATCTCGTTGTCATGTGGTTTATCCGTATTGAACTAATAATATGTTCGACTAGCAAAGCGGATAGAGATAAAGTACATATACATGTTGTACAGTGTCCTATCCCCTCCTAATTTGCATAAAACACAATGGGGATGATGCATCTAAAGAACTTGATTTAGTAAGAGTGACAGATTAACCATTTGACGCCTAACGACCACTATAGTGGTCGTACCGCACCGCTAAATTCTATAAACATTGCATTTTATATATTTATTCAACAAATATATGTACTGAATATTTTAAACATGGTATACACTCTCCGTTTTTTTCTCTTCAAAATGCAGTTTGTTTCATAATTCTAACTTATTTGGTTCCTGTTTTATTCACATTTTATATACAGGGTATGCTAAAATTTAAAAAACAATTCTGGCGCCAAAAGGTTAATAGCTGTTATAAATGTAAAAAGCAAAGTGATCCCGTTACAGGCCCGGTGTGGCCCAGAGGGTGGGTAGAGGTATAGCTCTACTCTTTCATGACCGCGGTACTAGAAGGGGGTGAGTGGTCAGCGGCACACCCAGGCCATACTTTACCCCCAGGCAAGAACCGGTACCCATTTTACAGGAGGTTGGGTGGGCCCCAGGGCCGGTCTGGACGGGTAGAAAATCTCGTCCCCACCGGGATTCGATCCCGGACTGTCCAGCCCATAGTCAGTCGCCATACCAACTGAGCTACCCGGTGTTATGAATGTATGTAAGTAAAATTAAAGCTGAAAGACCAACCTATGTGCATGTATCTCTCCTACGATGACTTCTCTTTCTGTAACTTTCTTTTGTTGGCAAGCCTGCACAATTATCAAACCTATATGCTGCAAGCATTAATGATATATTTGCATTATCTTCCTGTAAAATGTTAATAACAAATAACAGTTTTGTGAGGCACTGATTAATAAGGCAGCATAAGAGTCATATGTGGTAAAAATATAATCCTACACATTACTGCCAACCAAAGGACAAAACACAACAACAGAGTAAACCAAATACATTATTAACAGCTACTTTACAGTTCTAATTATATATATATATATATATATATATATAAATAGGCAGAAACTTCACTATGAAATCAATAAACGTAGAATACAAAATACACAAATTTTGCACATTTCAACACAGAACTTTGTAATTTTAACCTGTACAAGACTTGATGTGCATGCATACAGCTGCATATGGATTAGTTTTTTGAAGGAAGGGGGTTATGTTTATTTAAAAAAAGTTTTACATTGCAAAAGTTATCTGCCATTAATTAGAGGTCAAAGGTTAGGATGCTTATGACTGACGAATGGTGTGGAAAGAAGGGACTATTGTCTATTTTGGGGATAACAACTTAGTATCCGCTTGAAATAACTGAATAAATCATGCAAAGAGCACAACAGCCAGTCCCCACCAACATGCCATGCGAATGTTGTGTATGAAAACAGAATAATAACAGCCCATACCAATCTACAAAGAACTCGATCTTCCCTTCTCTAGGCCTTTCTGGATATGGTGTATCAATTTCAGTTTTCACTCCCACCAAGATGTCTGTGTTGGCTAGCCTGAGACGAGCTGAACCACTTGCATGAGATACAACATCTGTCTCCACTTCCATTGGACGATAATCAAGACAGTTCCTCCCATCACAACGGAAATCTTCCTGCATAACAGAAAATGGACAGTACATGGAACATGAACAGCAGCACAAGTTTCTGATTAAGAACCATGTGATGGAGTGGGTGCTCCCCTGTTAAACACACGTAGGCGCACATGTGCAGATGCATGCGCACACAAACACACAGGACACAGTGAAAAAGTAATGGTCTTCTCTCTGAATTTCGCAATACAATGGATCATTCATTAACACGGCATACTTCATGTCATTCTGTTAACCTTTTGGCTCCGGAATTATTTTTTTAATTTTAGCACACGCTGTATATAAAATGTGAATAATACAGGAACCAAATATGTTAGATTTATGAAACAAACTGCATTTTGAATAGGAAAAAACGGGGAGTATATACCGTGTTTAAAATATTCAGTACCTATATTTGTTGAATAAATATATAAAATGCAACGTTTAGAGGTTAGCGGTGCGGTACGACCACTATAGTCATCGTTAGGCATCAAAGGGTTAATTAATTCTGGCAAGATTTCCAAAAAATAGTGTCTTAAGTCTACAAAATGTCCTTTTGTGTCCAAATACTTCCAATCATTACACTTTCAAAATGGAAAGAAAAGCCGGTTGTACATCATGGTAATCCATCTATGCTTCTAAGAGATGAAGATAAAATTATCACCTCTGCTAAATCCTAAACTATCTGTCCGGTTCTAAAGATATGTACCACACAGGTAACATACACTAAAATCAACCACATGCCAATGTTTTAAGCCAATCTGGACTATCGGTATTTCTGACACAAAAACATTACTACTACTATCACCACTACCTCTATTACTACTACTACTATTGCTATTACTGGCACACTTTGAGCATGCACTGATGTGCACATACAATGTTGTTACTCTAAATCTAGTGGCCACAGATTACAACCTTCATGGTGGAAATGTCCAAGTTCACAAAAAGGTTGGTACACTGCAGCACCACCATTTCACTACTAAAGCACAAATATGTTACATTACATTTAATATGATGTGATTATGATTTTATATTATATTACTTCACCATACTGAAGCCTTAACTAATGAACTAACCTAACCCATATATGTATAAGCCATTGCTGCACCCTACCAAACCCTCAAACACAAACACGTGAATTCTGTTCTACCCTACTACAACACTAGCTTCAAGCACTAACCTACAGTATCCTATTAAAACTAATTCTAACCTAACTTTTGTCCAAAGCAACTGTCCTCAATATCAAGATATATAACCACACACCATTGGGTCTATATCAATTTCATGCCATCACCAACCAAAGCTGATAATGTAACATATTCTCAAAGCAACATCTTATATAAATATTTTACCACAACCCTACTAAATCACAAGATGCAAAATTCATAGTCTAACAATGTTGATAAACTGTAACATATTTCTTAATTTATGACATGCAATTTACATTAGATGTAGTAAGAACACCAGTATATGATGGGCACCAACAGTGACAGCGACGTCCGTGGTGAGTGATAAATAAAATACCCAAGAAGCTCACCCATAATAAACCTGTTTCCTCTACGTATCTTTCTGTAACCAAGCCTGACATGACAAATGAGTTCCTGTCACTAGACTGAAACTGAAATCCTAGCATCAAGTGACTACATTATTACGTCCTTTTATGTACCTTGAAAACCTGTCACTAAATGAAACCCCACTGCCTAACTTGCTGGATTACTCATTTGTTTCTCTGTGTAACTTAGGAACACATCATTAAAATGAAACTTAACAAGAATTTATGGCAACAAAATACATAATCGGAGCCTAATTTTGTTGACAACATAAAAGGTACGAAAAGCGGCTACACTTTTTGGTAGCCTCAAAATACTAGAAGATTTAAGTTTCTTGAATTTAATAACTGTCCAACAAGATGCGACTTATTCAGTTTATTACTTTTCTGTAGGCAGCTCTACATGTTTCGGGTGTTGCCACCCATCACCAGGAGCTGGTACAGCTGTAATTACAGCTTCTGGTATTGATTAACCGAATCTACTACCATCCGCTCTCGTTGAGTCGGAACTGAGTCATGTGTATCGTACGGTAGGTATTCATTTAATACCTACCGTACGATACACATGAACCGGCTTAATCAATACCAGAAGCTGTAATTACAGTTGTACGAGCTCCTGATGATGGGTGGCAACACCCGAAACATGTAGAGCTGCCTACAGAAAAGTAATAAACTGAATAATTCGCATCTTGTTGGACAGTTATCAAATTCGATTCACGATGCACGGATCCATGTATATAAAATTAAATTTGTTCCTTTATGTACTATTCATACGACACCTCGACTCCGTGAAGAATAAAAGTTTTCTCTGCTTCACTCAAAAGAACTTCAGCCATTTTAAAAACTGTCTTTCGTACACTTTAATACATCCTTCGCTCGTGCCATTACATTCACCAACACGACATATCTGTGCAAACAAGGCAGCCACATTCAAAACGTTTACCAATTCGAACTCGCTATGCATATTAAATCACGGATAAAAGCTATAGCAGTTAATCTGTGATGGATACCAACACAAGGTAAAAGTCCCAAAATATGCCCCAGAAAATAGATGATCTGTGCCCCAGAATATCCCTACAGTAAGGATTCTATCCCTTCCAACAGGAAATTAAGTGGGCCGAAAACTGCATACGACATAAAATGAACTGCATGTTATAAAACTATCTGCTAAGAATTGTTTGTTTTCTACAGAATCTGGGTGTAAGAGTAAAGTTCCTTGATAAAATCCAAAATTTTCAACACCCCAGTAGCTGCTGGCCCTGATACACTCATAGACTTACCCAAGGGTGGTCTTAAAATTTTATATTTATTAGGGTAAAATATTAATTTCCTGGGACAATTTTAACGAAATGACGATACTTATAAACTGTAATACACCATTTGAAAATAAAAATTTCACAGTGGCCACCGCAGGTACAATCATTGGTTGTGGGCATGATTATGAACTATAATAGAAGGACTGGGGTTATCATCAAGTTACATCCTTTGGATCCCAACCCTCATGCAATGCTTGGATACACTGTAACCAGCAACTGTCTGAATCAGCTTTACAAGAACTGCTAGCATTGGTCCACATCACAGCAATTTTGGACATGCAACTAATAACACCCTTTCCTTGAAAGTAATTCTTTAAGCCTGAACACAGTGGTAACACATTCATCCAAAACATTGTTGTTATCCCACAAATCTGCTTGGCATCGAAACTCGTAAGACTGTCATCAGTTGGAAACCTTTCTTGCTATAGAAAAAGAATTCCTGTTCCTAAAATATAGTAAACCAAATACATAATCCTAAAAGAGGTATACCTTTTAACATTATATAAAATACAATATATATTATTAATTTACACATAAGTCCAGAATCCCCCCCCCCAATTCATCGTCTGAAAAATTGGAAGTTTCCCCCCCTACCATTGAGCACAAAGTTGAACATATTCAGCATGGAAATTTTCCTGCAAATTGAAGATTCTGGTAAATACAATACAGTCTAATACCTGCAGAAATTATAGTATCATTATTCCACACAAGTTAATCCATTAGAAAAATATGATGTTTGATATGTAAATACAACTCTTACTTGCATTAATCATCTTTGGAAAATTAGCATTATCTGGAGTAAAATAATTCCATATTTAAATTCCTTCCTTTTTAAGAAGATCCAATAAAATGAAAAAGTTACAGAAAGTTTTAAAAAAATGAAGTATAATTTTATAGGAAGTGCATGAAACAAGTGATCCACAAAGCAGAATTACAGACTTTAACACATTAAAGAAATAACATGTAGTATCAACACACAGTATAATAGGGTAGGTATCTTCCCAGACACACAGAATGTAACAGGTAATGGTCATGTAAGTGTACTGCAGTTGTTCTGCTTTGCTGCAAGAACTGGCAGAAACAAATTCATTGCAGAGAATTCTGTCTCCTCACATTGTGATGCGACATACTGGAAACAACCCCCCAGTAACAGTCCAGTTTTAGTCATGCAGACTACAACAGGTGTTCAAAAAGACCTCTGTTGTTAGAGAAGTTGTTACCGTGCATGTGACCTTGCGACAGCACGTTTTCACTGGACATGAGAGCAGGAAGGCTGAAATGGAGGGAACTTACACATCCACCCTTAACAGCACTGATGTACTGAAGGAACATGAATTGCGCAAATGGATAATATGGCTCAAAACTGGTTGTCAATTATGTAGTGCCAGGAGATATAAAATCCTGTATTCCTGGAATATTAACCAGCACTATGCCAAATAATTTTTTTTATTTGGCATAACAGCCCCCAGTGGGCCATGGCCTCCTCATTCACAAAGTTTCTAGATCACACACAATGCACCACAGTTGGTACGACTCCTCTGGACAAGTGATCAGCCCATCGCACAGACCTCTACCTGACAACACACAACACTTACAACAGACACACATCCATGTCCCCAGTGGGATTTGAACCTACAATTTCACCAGGCAAGCGGCCGCATACCTATGCCTTAGACCATGCGGCCACTGGGACCGGCCATGCCAAACAATTTAAAATCTCATACTTTAGGACAAACACAGAGGTCTCACAAAAAATAAATAAATCTCTGTCCTACTGTATAACACTGCACTTCGTGTTCCGGTATGCCGGTTGCAGGCAAGTTCTGACTGTTGAATTAAGCAGTATAGGGATATACAAGGTGGTTCAAATATGACCGGGACTGAGTAATTAGTTACCTTCTGTTCGCTCATCACTCTAGTAACTCCCAGACAGAACTGAACAGGTTCTAACCCGAGCAGGAGGGAGGGTGGAGGTTGTGGCTTCACTGTCTCAAGGTCGCACAGCTGCTGTGCAGTGCGGCTTGTTTACACACAATCAGTCCCGGTCATATTTGAACCACCTTGTACACTGCCACATTACCTTGGGACCCCAGGTTTATATTATCATATTTAGATATTGTAATATCAAAGCACAGGCAGGTATGGAACCTTACAAATCTTTATTGCCTACATTATTTTAACAAATGTTTTTGAACAACAGTAAACTACACATTATATATACACATCTAAATTGGCGACGCCTTAAAACCATGGGATGCATAGTCCGCAGGTGACGATCTCTCTGACACATGTGGGTAGCCAGCATCACCCGGTACAACAGCCTTCCGACTAGAAATTACACGCCAACCACCTTTCCTTGTCCAGTCCTGCAAACAATAAGAGTGTGTTAGTAGGAGTAGACCAAGCATCTTTCAATAAGAAAATGTAATATAAGATACTATCCTTTGGAATGTGGCACAGTGTAGTTTGGTATGAGACAGCTATGTATCAATACACTGGAAGAAAATTTTTACCTCCTAGTCTAACTGCTGTAACCTGAAGGCAGAAGCAGGCAGTTCCACCAAAATAACAGAGGGTGAGCAAAATGGCACTGTGCACTGTGCTGGAAATAGAACACAACTTGTCTACATGCCTGCGTGACTTCCAACACTTACTGTCATTGTGAGTTCCACTCTAACCAAATCCTACTTCTCACAAGTGCACAGAGACTTCTCACTTGCACTCTAGTGTTCACCTATCGACGTGCATGGGGTCACATCCCACAGTACATAACCTTAATAACGAACACTGTTGGAACCAAAGGCTGTCACAACTGCAAAATTCCTTCTAGTTCAATACTTCACCACAGGCAGTGGTGCCAACACAGAGCCACAAGCAGATAGTTTGCAGGCTGTCACTCACAAACAGCAGTTTACCCATTATGGAGTTTCAACAGGACACCACCCCGCCTAACTCTGACCTTAACAAGCTTCCTGAGATTCTTACATTTTGACATGTCTGTACATTTGCAAGTTTCAAAATTTTCAGTGATATTGTCAAGGATTCCAGTCTTCTGAGATGTACTGTTACATCGCTGTCAGCAGCTGCACACCCAGTGCTATGGCATAACATCCACAACACTTAACTACACTGAATTCCATCTGTATTCACTCATTCGTTACTATTCAGCCTTGAAGGCCGGGCTTGACAGGAACCAGAGTCCAGTCATGTGACCAGTATGGCTCTGGCACACTGCATCCTGGGCATGTTCTTGGGGGTAGTTTGCCATTGCTTTCCCCCGCCTTTAGACGTTCCCACTTTAGCCGCCAGGTGCCTCCGTCTGCAACGACACGAGAGATCCTAGCAGCGAAAGGTGGAACTGTGGGCGAAAAAGATGTCCGGTAGTAATTTTGCCTAAATTCCAACTTCTACTTAAATTTAGGGATCTTTTACATGCCGCAAATCTACGACATGGGACCGACGGCTTTACTTCCCCTCCAAAGGAAGGCGTGCTGAGGATTTTTTCGCCCTTAAAATCCGACGGCTTCGGCCGGGTTTGAACCCGCAAACTTGGGTAGTAAAGGCCGGCACGCTACCCCTAGACCACCAAAGCCGTTCTCCATCTGTATATGAGTTACAAATGATCTGCTTCATTACGGTAACTTATTACATAAATCTGAGGTTTTAATTCTGGTGAAGACACAAACTGAGGTAGTCTGGGTTATGACACTGTGTTGCAGTACAATAGTGGGGTACGAAATCCCCCAAAACATCAGACATCACCTACCAGACTACAACTCAGAAGATAAGTGACTATGCTGCTTCTAACACAAGAAACATAAACAAAGTGACAAACTCAGTGCTGTATTATGTGTGTCAGTTGGAAGACTAAAGGGGTTTGGTTACCGTATTGTAAGACTGTTGCAGTTTCTGGTACAGGTGCAGTGCTAAGGAAGGTGGGCTATCCGAGAGTGAACAAGAGTGCAGCACAAAACATATGAGCACATCACAGCCTTGCAGAATACAGTTCACAAGAGTGTGTACTGTCCCACCAACAGGCTAGACTTTTTCAATGTTGTGGGGATGGAGTGACACCAAGTCCCAAATTCCCTATCATACGAGCCTCTGTTGAGAGATAAGTATGGAGCACTGGCGGAATGAAAAATGGCAGAACCACAGGGATCTGGGAAAAACTTGGCTAGGGCCACGTCCATCACAGACCTCTCACGGAAAACCTTGAGATGGAAACTGGGGTCTCCACGGTTAGAATCCAGCAAATGCCTGTCTAAGCAATGACACATGTCTATGAAATGGTCTTTTTATGTCTCATGACACGTGGCAGTGAGATGTAGATGCATTAAGGTGATAAGTACGACACGTGTACTGACTACAAGCAATACGTCTCTGTTGTTTGGCCAACAGCCACATAGATCCATTTACTGTTTAGATTTTCTAAATATGACATGAGTGGTCAGCTCCACACCCTAGCAGCTGTACACCTATGGCAATTGTACCCAGTAGCACTCTCAGCAAAGCAATGCCAAATTTAAACGTCCTACACTCAGTCACTTCTATAGCGCACTGCTATATAAGCATATAAGTACTTGGTGATGGTAAAGAAAGCACAGAATGCTAAATTTGTTATGTGGCATGCTATACTGCTAAAATTTCTGCACCACTTTACAGTCCATAAACCACCATTTACCGTCATATTTCAACACAGGCCCCAGCAGTTTGCACATACCGCCACAAGCTGGGGGACTCACAATGTCTCTAGAAATTCAAGAGTAACTACATCAAAAGTATCTCAACTCTGCTGTTCCAGCTAAATTCATGTTCTTGGTTTTGATTGGTAGATTTCCTCTTTGGAATCACATTGGGATCAGACTAGGACTTTGCAGAGGCCCTTCTGCTGGTCCTCAATGCCGAAACCACCAACAACAAAAGTGGTAGTCAATCACGACTGTAAAGTAAATACAGTCAAAGACTGTATCACCTGCATGAAACACTACAATACTACAATTCTTGCCTATAAACTAGTTTTATGACTATATAATATCAGCATGTACACACCTGGCATTATGTATTTACTTTAAAATCACCCACTATACGTGGGCTGTACAAAAAGTATCGGAACTTTGGTCGGCAAAAATACAATTATTTATTTTGACGCTGAAACCCTAATCCCCTTCAAAGTAGTCTCTTTGGTAATGCACACACTTCTTCCAGCAGTCCTGCCATCGCTGGAAACATTTCTGGAAAGCTTCTTGTGGAATCTTGTACAGCTGGGCCATCGCGTTCCGCATAATGTCTTCTCTTGACTCAAATCGGGTCTCTTTCAGCGGCATTTTCAGTTTGGGGAACAGCCAAAAATCACAAGGAGCCATGTCGGGAGAGTAGGGAGCCTGACGAATCA
>Ga0123355_10013485_pt1 | contig 12726 bp, 7 predicted proteins | sample TergutEmb28metaG_3_FD_89872 | JGI IMG/M metagenome (GOLD analysis project Ga0123355, IMG submission 89872) | Embiratermes neotenicus P1 segment gut microbial communities from Petit-Saut dam, French Guiana - Emb289 P1 | ecosystem: Host-associated > Arthropoda: Insects > Digestive system > Gut ...
CACACACACACACACACACACACACACACACAGAGAATCAATTGAACATAACAAACCAATCTGAGATGACACATCGGTCAGACCATGCAAACGAAGGATGTGCACCCAAGAAGAAGAAAAATATTAAGAATGAATATGAAGGCAGCGAGTGATTTTTTCCTTAATGTCAGACACAAAAACCCTGAATCAAGCTCATACGCACATCACACAATTACACAGAATACTATACACTGCACGTTCAACTCATCTGCGTTTCTAAACACAAGCTATCAACTTTTCCTACTGCCTTGGGTAAATTAGGTGAAGAAATTAAAGTTCACAAGAAGCCACTTTTTTCACGCATATTCTAATGAATCCTCACATCTAGACTTCATAACTGATGAAATCAGTTACTTACTACATCTATACCCAAGTAAAATACTGAGTATCACATCCCACAGGTGCAAAACCTGAGAATCAATGATCATCAAACAATGCCGTACCAACTACCCATGATATTGGGAATGTAAATTAACCTTCACTCTTCTAAAAAATCTTACCGATTTCCGTTATGAACATTGTTTGTAACACTATGATATTTCCAGAGGGCAGAGTGCCTGGTCAAGAAGGGTATCCATTGCTAGGAGACCAATCACTTTGTGCCACGGGAACATGCGAGTTTTTCCTCTTCTGCTGGATGTCAGCGGGACTCCTGGAAGGGTCATGTGGGGGCTTCCTGTATGCCTGCTGCCAGCGGCGGGCAGCCAAGGACACAGCAAAGAAGGGCGAGCATGACGAGAACAGCCTACTTGTGGACTATGGTCCTGTGACCAATGACCCCAGTAAGTAGGTCTCGGGTTCGACTCCCGATGCACTCAACAAGTAGCTGGACTGGGAAGACAAATAAGCTGTGTGGTACTGTACAATAGTTTATCAACAGACTTTGAAGAATCAACCATAATGTTCCAGAAATTATCCAGAAAACATCTGACATGCAGATTGACTGAGAGGACAATTGTGAAATACGTGGAATTCTGTATGTATCAACACAGACCTGCTATAGACGGGATGATATTCTGACTAAGAAACATAAATGTTGTATCTGTGCCATTCACACAAAAGACAAAGATATGAATAATTACTTACAACTGTACATACTGCAACAAATGCATAAAGATGCTTTTACTAGAAAGACAGCACAAAGATGTAGTATACTTACACCTGAGGAAATAGCATTTACCTTCACATAGAACGTAACACCTTTACTAACATGCAACATGCTGTAAAACTCTTGCCCAAAACTTTCCTTCACCTAATTAGTTGCACAAATTTATAACTAATGTAGTGGCACACTAACAATATTTTCCACTTAAATGACAGAATTACAGATATATATTAAAAGGAATAAGTAAGGCTCAAAATTTGGGAAAAGAGCAGAACAATGCATAATAACGTGTCCACTGGGAAAATGTGATGGACCACCATACAGTACATAACAGCAACATCACGACAAATGTTTAAACATACATCAGCCCTTCAACAGAACATTTAAATATTTACAGTGCATTCTGTCCAGTTGATCTGAATATCCTTACAAATCACTTCATACATGAAGCGAATTGAGGGTATTTATGTAAAATTTCATTCTTGTAAATACAACCAAATACACCCAAAAAGACCCAATTTGTATGAACATTTACACTAGAAGTGAAGCAATTTTGTGAATTATGTGATATTCCTCGATGTTCAAATATGTTTGCATTTTTATCCCCTGAGAATGACAGCACTGTGTACAATTTTATTTAGAGTTTTATTCATTGCAGTCGATTCTGAATGTGTATCAGTTGTCATTCAGTAATAATTATGAATTCCAACACAAAATTTCTGAAAAATAAACTTAAGGATGGGCAGTATCCATGACTGCAATAGAACTATCACTGACTACACTCCCAAAAGCTAGGCCAAACCAAGCACCACTAACTGAATGGGATGACCTGGTCCTAAATGCTACAACTCGACTTTGTACAAATACACTTCCAGTATAATCAAAGCCTTAAACATGTCAAAGTGTTGACATTTTCCTTCCTTGTCTGCATGACCTGCAGTATTTGTAGTTTACTGCATTCCATATAATTCATTTAATTTATAAATTTAATTGTTAAGTTTACTTCAACTGTACTTCATTTAAGTGGAATAATGCATCATTGTATATAGTATTTAGTTTGAAACTTCCAACAGAAAGCAGAAAAAACAGACTCTGAATTGCAAAACCAAGATCATTTACATGGCAGCAGAAATATCTCCACAATTCTGGTACCTATTGACTAGGCTCCACCACATTTCTGGTACCTATTGACAATATTTCACTATAATATTTGTGCCTATCAACCAGCATCCTTTATAAAGTTGGTTCCCACCAGCCAGGTACCACCATAATGTTTGTGCCTATCAACAGGGTTCCTCCATAATGTTGGTACCTACTGACCACACTCCACTATAATGTTTGTGCTTATTAACTAGGTTCCACCACAAAGTTGCTACCCATCTACTAAGATATAAGACAACAGCATTCATACTAACCACTGCCAGAACTTTAAATGTAATATGTGTAATTGGACTGAACATTTTTGCTATTTCAGTGGTTGTTTTGCAATGCTGGTTGGCAGGCTGAGTTAAAATGACATTGTTCAGAAGCACTTAAAATTCCATAATTACAATGTAATGTTCAGTGATAAATGGTAAGATGGTTATAAGTAATGAATTGATGGGACTGAAATGGAAGAAGCAAGCACTGCTTATGAATTTAAGTGATAGGGGAAGGTATTTACATGTTCATACTTCCTTTATGAAAAACGTGGAAATTATTTGAATAGAAAAAATGACATTTTTGGAAAATAAAACACAGATTGTGCAGCATATCTTAAAACTGCACTAGAGTTCCTTATTGCCTACATGTATAAAATAAATTTCTAGGAGCGTGGCCATGTTTGCATCTGGAATATAGGACATTCGTAGGATAAAGTTATTTTGTATGGAGGGTAAAACACAAAAATTTCAGTCAGAACAGCCAACCAACTTTCTGAATTCAAAACAGGTACATCTCAAGTGAGCAAAAAGCGTTATTTCTGTGCTAAAGTGTTTGGTAAGATAGACTTGTTAAATCTGAAAACACTACATTCTTAGATTCCTACTGAAAGGTAACAAAATTTCCTTCAGTCTTATACAGACTGTCACACAGTTTTGGATGAATCTCAAGTTCTGAGCAACAAATATGAAATTAACATGTCCAGTCGCTCACATGTTTAAATCACATCATTATGCATCCAATCCTACCTTTAAAACACGAAGGCTTTGCAAAAATTCCAATAAAGTATATAAATACTTATTTTCCATCCTCTGTTACTCATTCATTCATTTATTCAAGTAATCATTCTTTTATTCACTCATGAAAGCTCTAAGAATACAGTCTAGGCACAATATATGCTGGAAGAAATGATAAATGCATACAAAATTTTGGTCAAAGAACCTAAAGTGAAGAGACTGCTGTGACAACACAGGCATGGTAGGGAGGGTAAAATTAAAATTCATCTCATTTTGAAGGTGTTGGATTCAAGTGGCCCCTCAGTGACAGGATTTTGTGAACAAAGTGACCAATATTTGAGTGCCATAAATGCAGGAATTTCATGACTAGCTAAGTCGCTAACAGTTCTCGGAGGAAGACTGTGTGACATGTAGATAGGGAGTTAGAGTTGTAATATTATTGTAATAGTATTAAGGAAATAAAATGCCATATAACATGAAATAAATGCACATGCATGCACACTAACACACACATACACACAGGGACAGAAGAAATTAGCCTATGACTGTGACTCTGTACATATTACATCAGACTTTGAAGACTGTAAGTACATGGCTTTGACAATAAAATGTCATCAGGTTCAATCCCTGTACCTGTGGAATGGCATTAAAGGCAGGGAGACCCTGCACCAAACTTGTACATAACGTGACAATGAATAATGTACATAGCAGACTATGCTCGCCCTTCACCTGTTGCTGGTGTGTTAATGTGGGCTGTTGACTCACCGGCTCAACTTTATTTTCTTTCTTCCTGCGTAATTGTATTTTACTTCAAACCTCTACACCTCCTGAGCTACCTGCACTGGAACTTCCCAGTAGTTTCAGCCAACTGTGTACATACATACAATGAATGCATTTTCGTTATTGTAGGTTAAGCATTGTGTTTTTAAATTGCAGGATGTGGAGTTTCTATTGGAGAACTAGGTCCCAGCTTGGGTGCCCAACGTCGTATTGTTGGTGGTGATGAGGCTGGATTTGGCAGCTTTCCTTGGCAGGTAAGTTACAGCCTCATTACTCCAACTTTTCCCTTCATATGTATCAACTATGTCATGATCAACTTCTTTCCGTAGGCATACATCCGTATTGGGTCCAGTCGGTGTGGTGGATCTCTTGTCAACCGTTACCATGTAGTTACAGCTGGACACTGTGTTGCAAGGTAAATATTTTCTGCTGTCTTATACTGTTGCATCATCACCATTTAGGACTCCTTTTTAATGATTAAATGATTACAGTACCAATAAAGTACTTGGGCCAAACCCATTCATTCCACTCTCCTACATGTTCCAGCACTGCAGGTCCATCTGTAGTGAAACTTAATATCAGTTGAAATTACTGAAGTTATAAAAGAGTTACAAACATCAACTAACTTGTTCCACAATATTTAAAAACTGTTTATCATCCATGAATTTACTCCCTAATGGCAGCACCCGTGCATCAACAATATTATCATAAACATGTACAACATAATGTATAATCCTTAATACAACTCCTACTAGCCAAAAATATTAAAATATAAAATAGCTCACAACATATTAAAAATATCAAAGTACATTTCATGTGTGGTATGTGGTTGTACACATATACATCATCCACCACAGACACAACTTAATCATATATTAATTTGTCCTTATGTAGTGTATTTGTCATTCTTTTTTTACCTGACCAATGTCATTAAATACTCTAACCATCAGGGCCTGCTGATATGTGTGCAATGGCATGTGTACAAACTACCAGTGTTACAGATGGAACCCTAAAGGTTTGCTTCTATGTGTGCTATACATGAAGTAATCTCATATGTGCTGGTGTCACAATTACATGTGCTTCATCATATGTGTCTACTGCATCAGTCAGGGTAGATATTGCTCATGCTCAGACTATCTCCAGCCCTCTTCTCAGTCTGGATAACTTACGTCCACACCCAAACTACGATCTTTGTCTTGCTCAGTATGGATAGCTACTCTCCACAATCAAACTATGACCTCTTTCCCCCACAGTCTGGACAGCTAGTGACTCCACCCATACTATGACATGTTTTCCCCTCAGTCTGGATAGCTAGTGTCCATGCCCAAACTATGAATTCTTCCCCCCACAGTCTGGACAGTTAGTGACTCCACCCAAACTATGACATGGTTCCCTCTTAGTCTGAATAGCTAGTGTCCACACCCAAACTATGGCCTCTCTCTTGCTCTGTCTGGATAGCTAGTGTCCACGCCCAGACTATAACCTCTTTCCCCTGAAGTCTGGACAGTTAGTGATACCACCCAAACTATGGCCTCTCTCCCCTCAGTCCAGATAGTTACTGTCAAAACAAAATTATGACCTTACAGCTCCTGAATCAAGCTTCCGTAACCACATAAGTCAGCCTACTGTACTAAACATACAAAAATCTGATCACGTTACTAAACATATGAAAATCAGATCACATTACTGTTCTTTTCTTGTTTTTTCTGTTAGCTCACAGACTTTATACAGACATCTAACCAGCGAAGCAGCCCACCAAAACACTTTGTTTTGCCACCTGTACTATCTTTTACGGAATTCAGTATTTCAACTCTTTCAATTATGATATAATTTCTTTAAGGTTTTTATAGTGACTTCATCTGTTCTTTAACACTCTTTGCTCTGGTGATGCAGCACAGACTGTCTATAAATAAAAAAACAGCACGAAGCTTGTGCAGTTTTTTAGTCATGAACTCTAAGAATGCTGCATGCCATCTGCTCCTGAACCTTCAACGGACTGCCCATACTGATTCAACACATTCAGTTTAACATCTGCTATTTTTTCACCTCATGAAAACACCAAAGCTGCATGTTATCTGTTTACTGTTAAAACTTAGGGCGACAGCTAGGCAGGTGCAGGTGACGCTGGGTGACTATGTCATAAATTCTGCAGTAGAACCATTGCCTGCATATATATTTGGGGTTCGTGAGATTCGGGTACATCCATACTTCAAGTTCACGCCCCAGGCAGACCGTTTTGATGTGGCCGTCTTACGTCTGGATCGACCTGTGCAGTACATGCCACATATTGCACCCATCTGCCTACCAGAGAAAGGAGAGGACTTTTTGGGGCAGTATGGATGGGCAGCTGGCTGGGGCGCTCTGCAGGCAGGTACGCTGTGAAACAGTTCTCTGGAGCACAAATAAATGGAACATGCTGATTACTTTTCTTCCGACTATGGATTCCTTTTTCAAGTACGAGCACCAATGAAGCCCATACCAATAGGGCAGCAGTGAAGGACTGTGCATAATTCACATTGTGTCGTTTGTCTCCAGGCTCCCGACTTCGCCCTAAGACTCTGCAAGCTGTGGATGTGCCAGTGATAGACAATCGCTTGTGTGAACGCTGGCACAAGTCCAACGGCATCAATGTCATCATCTATGATGAGATGATGTGTGCAGGATATAGGGGAGGGGGTAAGGATTCCTGCCAGGTGAGGCATCACATTTCTATTAACTACCTACATCATTTTTCACACTTGGACAAGAATTAGCACAAACTCCTCAAGTAGTGTCTATAGAAAAGTGTTCTTCTACAAAGCCACACAGTATTAATCCATTTCATTTTACTTGTCCATACAGCTCAATAATTTCCAGTGCTTGTGCATAAGAATTATGTTTTTGAGGAAAACACTGTCTCCATCTTAGGGCATCACCTTCACTTCTTTAATTCTACCCCTAGTATTTAGTATTTTGAAGTCCATATACATGCCATACAACACAGATACCTTATCCACACCATAAACCACCTTCATCTCCTGCCATAATAAAGAGACATTTGGGTGCACAGAAGTTTTGTCACATAATCTGTGGAAAAGTTCCATTTAAACAAGCAATGTGTCTATCCACAGGGGGACTCAGGAGGTCCACTCATGATGGAGAAAGCAGGAAGATGGTACCTTATTGGAATAGTGTCAGCTGGGTATTCTTGTGCACAGCGTGGTCAGCCTGGTATATACCACAGAGTGGCTCACACAGTGGACTGGATCTCTTACATCATAAATTCCACTTGAAACTACTACCAACATCATCTAAGTCTGATCTCCTCAGCAGTAATGCTTGCGTCAACATATTTATATCATGCAGACAGTAACCATGAAGAACGGTACTGGCAGAAGGCTAATCTATGGTCGGGATTTCGGTTTTATAGTTTCTGCATGATAGAGATTTTGTAAATATACTGTTACAGTTTTGTCATGCAGTCACTTCTCCTGTTGTGTACTGAGAGATGAAGACAACCTCTGTGTACCATACAGCTAGTGAAGTGAAATTATGATGACTTTAAATTCTGTGTTTGTTGATAAAAGCAATTTTACATACCACAACTTTTCTGAGGCTGGAAACACAGCAAGAAACAATTTTTTTTTTTGTTGTTTTCAGTTTTAAAACTTGTCGCAGTGGAATACCCCACAACAGTTACCCAAACTGTACCACACTTGATGTGGAAAGTAGTGATGTGATGTACGTGCACATGACAAAACTAGAGAAAGGAAAATGTTAATAATGCACGCATTTCTACTTAGTGACACTTGTTGTTGGTGCAATATAAATATGAACAAACACATCACAGCATCAGAAGCCAAATTAGTGACATTCAACAGTGATTTAAAACAGTGTTGTGCCGTAGTGTAGGCTGTGAAGAGTAATATTCTTGCGACTGAATGTTGCAGTTTACAGTACAATGTTTGATTAGTTCTAAAAACTGGAGCACTTTCAATGAATTATTAAGGTGCATGTTGGCTCTGAACATTAGTTTCTGAGTGAAGATGGTCCTGAAATGCATTCCAGGTTTATTTATATGACTGTTGCTTTCCAGTTTCAATGGACAAGTGCATCGTACAAGAATATTATTAAAAACAGCATAATTTACAGTCACACAGAAAGAGAACTGACGTCAAGAAGAAGGGTTATAATTCCTAAAATAAAAGTTTAGGAGAGACATACAAGTCTTTGTACCTTCAGTAATTTCAGAGCGGATGCCTAGAATTCAATGGTAGGGTTCAGTGGACCTACAACAGTAATGTCGAACAGAAGTTGTTTCCCACAAGAAGATTTGGGAAACAGTAAGTGCTTTATGTGTGTCATTTAGGTGCAGATAGCATAAATTTTACCACCCATTCTTTCCCCACAGGATCAAGGACACACATCCTTCAGAAGCCACTGCAGCATGTATACAAATTAACCAATTCCAAAGCTTTGTATATTCCTGAAAGTGGTTTTTGCTGCACACTGTTGGTTTGTTAAGCAAATATGACCTTCTTCATCAGAGACACTTCAGTCACTGTGTTAGTAGTCTCCATCAGGCCTTCCAAGCTACAGAGACAGTTCAAGGAAACAGATACACTCCTACTGTATTCTGCCTCATAAGGCAATCTCCTATTTATATTGTCTCCCTTTCCCACCAAGGAACCACAGTTAAATGTTCATAAATCTTAAGAAAATCGTGCAATTAATAATACCACAGTGTGGACAATGAAAGTGGAATGTCAGGTCAGGATCACAGAATAATTATCAAATTAAAAAATCATATAGGTGTGTGGCACATGTGGATGAGAAGAGAAGTGCATACAGGGTTTTGGTGGGAAAACCTGAAGGAAAGGGATCACTTATAAGACCTAGATACAGATGGGAGGATAATATTAATGGGTCTTAAAGAATGTCTTCATCTGGATCAGGACTGGGACCAGTGGTAGTGTCATATGACAGGAGCAATAAAACGTCTATTTCAACAGGTGCAGGATATCTCCCTAGCTGAGAAAATATCAGCATCTCAAGGACACAGCTCCATGAAAGTACTTATGGTATGGGCACCTCACACACACACACACACACACACACACACACAAGAACATTAATCCCTTGAGGACATCAAAAGTTAAGCTTTTATCATTCACCACTCCAGTCATGGAATGCCATGGAGGATGCAGGCTATGTGACAAAGCTGTAGGCTGGTGAGTGATACAACACACTGGTAGCCTGTTCCTTTCTGACAATTCTGTTTTGTGTCTTCAGTATTCTGAGGTGACAGTATATCACATCTCTGATGTAGTTATGGTGAATGCTTTTAGTTAACTGACCTCTCACCCTGAAGGCCCAGGTTCAATCCCAGGGCAGTCCATGAGGAATTTGTCATGGGCAAAGTGACAGTGAGACAGAGTTTTTCCATCAGTGGTATTACAACAGTGTTCCACATTCAAACTCATTTATCTACCACAGATGCTATACAGTCTTAACAATTAACAGTGATCTTATACACAACATTAAAACTTCAGCGTTGAAGCAAAATTAGCTATGGTACTTCACATAAGGCAAGACTTATAACTCTCAATTTGGCCTTTTCCAGTCAACAGAATTCATTGAATTCTGTACTCAGTAAATACAACAGCAAAATGGAAGAAGCAGTGACAAAAATCTTTGCAAAAAGAAACCACATGACCTTCATATAGGCAGACATGCATTAGAAGATGTATGACACTGGTTGAGATGAAGACAGCAGAGAGCTTTCTTGCTCTTATTCTAGACTTGTTACAATAACAAGTTTGGGGAATAACTTATAATGTCAACTTTTCATAATATATCTGTATATATGTACATGTCAATATATTTTATAAATAATAATCACATCAACAATACAGTCCTCTGTAATGCAATGCCATGTAGTTTGGTTGACAAGTACCCATGTTTCAGTCAGGGTGGTAGAGGCAGCATGTTCCTCAAGGATTGGTACCCTCTTACCAAACTACATAATTTCACATCCTAGATGACCTTAACCTTCATATACACTGTTGTAAGAACCTCGAATCTCATAATAATTATATTCATACAATATCTCTGTTTCTGTGTTATTTTTCTCTCTAGTACAGCTGTCCTCTGCAACAGACCTGTCACCAACATAATAAGCTGTCAGTCACTGCCAAGTTGAAAGTTACAATTTTCCGAGATGTGATGATGTGTAATTTGGTATATATGTACCATGTTTTGGAGGAATGTAGTGCTTTTACCTTTAGAGTATGAAAGTTCTCTTCTACCCTGTAGGCGGGGGCAGCAAGTTCCTCCAAAACTTTGGTATAAATCATACAACTGCGTCAGTGTGACTTCTCAAAATTAAGTCAAACTTCATTGATCCCTCCATGAGAACCTCAAATCTCACATTTCCATGATCATAATTTTTAAGGCACAAAACGTTTCACGAGAAATTCTATGGAACTTCTATGATCAAGATACACATTTCGCATGTCTTGTAGCAATATCAGTTATGTACGTAATATTTAAAAACTAAATATGTAGTAAATATCATTCAGTCTTACCTGAATTTAGGTGTTCCTGTAACATCTCTTCACTGTAGAAACTTTCTTAATTCGACATCAAATGAAATTAAACTAGTATTAGCCAATATTGTTCAATGCCGCGCCAAAAAAAAGAGAGAGAGAAACACGATGTCACGGCACCCTCGCGCGGCATGCAAAGGCAAGTGGGTCACCGTGGCGCCTCCGGACGGGAAGAATCTTCAACGAAGCATGGCCTTCTAAAGGCAGTCAAGTAGTGACGTGCAAGGCACACAGGATGCTGGTTTAGTGTAGTGAACATGTGCGCGCGACCGCCCGGCGCTGTCCACACTACGGTGAGTAGTTATTTTATTTTACACACTGAGAAAGAATTTAACGTATGGAAACTGACTTACATGCAAGCGTCAAATTCGTCTAGAAGTGCAAAGCACATTTATAAGGCACATTGGAGAAACGTCAAGGATATATACACACCTGATAACATAGTTGTGTTAAGACTGCTAAATCGTTACAGAATTATTACCTTAGGTTCACATTGGAGAAATTACAACTCTGTGCAGATTACACAACTCAATGTCTGTACCGGCGTCAGAATCTCCTTATCTCTGTACGTTTATAATTCCATACTATTGGTAGCCAATTGTCCTCCCCTATTTCATGTCTTTCCCATTTCTCACTATATACAGAAATTTCTAAAATAAATGCATGTAGAAGGGCGTTTGAGTAGACAATGTTCGCTGAATTCAGATATCACCGTATTTCATGTAACCCGAAGTTTCGGTTCGGTGTACAAAGCGGCCGCCAAATCCGAAACACAGCCTAACAATCGTATTACAACATTCTAGTCTTTGCAGTGGGTCTCTTCGATTATAAACCGCACTATTGTAGACTGAACTGATTTTTACATTAATTTTAATGTAAATCTTCCTTGAAAGTCTGTATATGCGGTCCAGAAAGATAACTGCTGGGTTTTCTGAAGCATTATGCACATTGACAAAACAAAACACTGAAATGAAGGTGAGATCAAACATTTTTGTACCCGTTCCTCATGCTTAGGGCTAAGTCTATTTCCAAAAGATAATAATAACAATAAACAGCAGTATTTCTCAGTAAATTCTAATAGCATTGATACGACAAAAACCTCTTGACTTCCTCTCCACGCCTCCAATTTAGCTATTTTCCATCTTAGAAAATCTGTAACTTCAATTTTTTCCCATGAAACCAAAGCTCCGATCCTTGTCTTTAATTCCAGTAACTCTAGGGCCTTATTCATTTAGCACAACCAACCATTTCCCTGGTTCGTCTTCTGCTTCTATTCCATTTCAAGTTCCTCACCAAATTGTGGTGCGCTTAATTCGTCCGTTTCAAATGCCGTAGGTCGAAATTCTACACTTCTGAGGCTTTCGCCTTGCCGCAGTACGAAATTCGGACCAAACTTCTCGAACTATGGGCTGGCGACTACTTAAATTTAAATTTGAGTACTGATACAACTGCACTGAATGGAAAGTGTTAGCTTACATTCATTTTGTCGGTGGAATTATTTAAGAGTGGTCTTCAAATGCGTAGTGTGTAGACATAATATCAGTAAAATGATATAGTAACATGTTAATATGCAGTGAATAAACAGTCTCTTACTGCTTCTGCGCACCTCCCTGCCGCCTCCCGGTCACCGAAACTGCCTACATCGGCCACAATAGCTTTTATTTATATCTTTTTTAATTTTAAAATTACGCATCCCGTTGTTTTGGACTATACAATAGGGAATGAACAAATAACCATCGACACACAACTTTAGAAAGTATTCATACAGCTACATGTTTCGACTCCACGGGGCCATCATCAGGCTGGCTGTAAGAAAATATTAAAAGAAGTATACCCATCGCATTGTGGAAGCAAGATCTGACTTCTTATAAATATGATGTGTGGTTGACCGTGCATCGTAGTTCAATGTGGAATAAGAAACCAAGTAGATGTCACTTAGTATTATATTTATTTCTCCTTATAAGTTGCTCAACATGTTTCGGGCCACCTTGTGCCCATCTTCAGGAGCTGACGACTTAGTGGTATTTTTTCACGTTTGGTGTAGTGCTGTAACAATGGG
>Ga0123355_10013486_pt1 | contig 12726 bp, 9 predicted proteins | sample TergutEmb28metaG_3_FD_89872 | JGI IMG/M metagenome (GOLD analysis project Ga0123355, IMG submission 89872) | Embiratermes neotenicus P1 segment gut microbial communities from Petit-Saut dam, French Guiana - Emb289 P1 | ecosystem: Host-associated > Arthropoda: Insects > Digestive system > Gut ...
CAGGGGCGTAGTCGGAGTGACCAGCAAATCGAAATCCGCGAATACACGCCCAATAGTGCGTCGCGCCTCGTCCAGTTCCCGCCGCCGCTCGATGTACTCCCCCGCCGACACGCTCTCTCCCTTACGAATTCTCCCGAGCGTCTCCGGGTGATAGAGCTCGGGATTCCTGGCTACATTTTCCGCATGGTAAGCGTAAGACTCGGCGGCCTGCAGCGTCCGGTCCGTCGGCACATCGAGCTTCACTTCTTTCACCTCTGCCACCAGCGTCTCGATGCCACCGAGCGCATGCTCCATCGCTGACGCCACCTCCCGATCAAGCTCGGCAAAGAAGTAGTCCCGCGGCACCCCCACACGCAGCCCCCTGGCGCCCTCCTTCAGCCCCGAGATGTAGTCGGTTACGGGAAGATCTGCGGACGTAATGTCGCCTGCGTCGTACCCCGCAATGGCCTCGAGCACGATCGCCGCATCCGCCACGCCGGCCACGATCGGTCCCACATGATCGAGCGAGGTCGACAACGGAATTACTCCCCGCATCGACACGCGTCCGTAGGTCGGTTTCAGGCCTACGCATCCGCATAGCGCGCCAGGTTCGCGCACCGATCCCGCGGTGTCGGTCCCAATCGCAGCACAAGCCAGCCCGGCCGCGACCGCGGCCGCGGATCCGCCCGACGACCCTCCCGCAATCCGCTCCCTGTCCCAGGGATTGTGCACGTCGCCGAACCGGCTGATGAGCGAGCTTCCTCCATAAGCGCACTCGTGCAGATTGTTCTTGCCGATGATCACCGCCCCCGCCACGCGCAATCGCCGTACCACTTCAGCATCGTGCTCGGGCAGACGCGAGTCGTACAGAGCACTCGCTGCGGTCGTCGGCACCCCGCGAGCATCAATCAGATCCTTCAGGGCAATCGGAATGCCATGCAGCGGCCCACGCCATACCCCGCGTGCTATCTCGGCTTCCCGAGCGCGAGCCTCCTCGAGCGCCGGCTCAGCCATGGCGCCGATAAATGCATTCAGCCTGCCATTCAGCTTCTCAATCCGGAGCAAGCACTCGCGGGTAATCTCAAGCGGAGAGATCTCTCCTCGTCCAAGCCGGGGTGCCAGATCAGAAATGGTCGTAAACGATCCCATCATTCAGCGTGCCCGATTGTATAAGGAGCTGTTCTTCTGTGCCTCTGCGGGTGATTGTTTTAATGATTCCGTCCCACACCCAAAGTCCTATAATGAACCCAGCTTTTTCTGAATTCGGGAGCTCGAAAAATGGCAGAGATGACGATCGCTCCTGTCGCGACCCACGGTTTTTTCGTTGATGGCCGGTGGCAACAGGATGGCGACATCGTCGAAATCCGTGCCCCCTACGACAACAGCCTCATCGCCCGCGTCACCGAAGGCCGCAAAGAGCACGCCGAAGCGGCCATCCGAGCGGCGGTCAAAGCCTTCGGCACCACCCGCCGCCTCCCCGCCTTCGAGCGCCAGAGAGTCCTGCGCCGCATCTCGGCCCAAATAAGCGAGCGCAAAGAAGAATTCGCCCGCACCCTCGCCCAGGAAGCAGGTAAACCCATCAAAGCCGCGCGCACCGAAGTCGACCGTGCCATCTTCACCTTCAACGTCGCCGCCGAGGAAAGCACGCGCATCTACGGAGAATATCTCCCGCTCGACTGGCAGGAGTTCACCGCCGGACGCTGGGGTATCGTCCGCCGCTTCCCGCTCGGCCCCGTCGCCGGCATCACTCCATTTAATTTCCCCATCAACCTGGTCGCCCACAAAGTCGCTCCCGCCATCGCCGCCGGATGCCCCATGGTGCTGAAGCCTGCGCCCCAAACCCCCATCTGCTCCCTGCTTTTAGCCGAATGTGTGCAGCAGGCCGGGTGGCCCGACGGCGGTCTCAACGTCCTGCCGCTCTCCAATGAGGACGCTGGTCTGCTCGTCACCGACGACCGTATCAAGCTGATCAGCTTCACCGGCAGCGTCCCGGTTGGCTGGGACATCAAGCGCCGCGCCGGAAAAAAGAAAGTTGTCCTCGAACTGGGAGGCAACGCCGCCGTCATCGTCCACAACGACGCCGACCTCTCCTACGCCGCCGACCGCTGCGTCACCGGAGGCTTCGCATACGCCGGTCAGACCTGCATCTCCGTCCAGCGCATCCTGGTGGAGCACTCGGTCTACGGAAAATTTACCGACCTGTTTGTGGAAGCAGTAAAGCAGTTGAAAACCGGCGATCCGCTCGATGAGCACACCGACGTGGGCTCGCTCATCCGCGAAAGCGACGCCATCCGCACCGTGAATTGGATCGACGAAGCCGTGCATGCCGGAGCCCGCCTGCTGTGCGGAGGCCACCGCAAGAATCTGGTGGTCGAGCCCACAGTCCTCACCGGCACCAAGCCCGACATGAAAGTAAACTGCCAGGAAGTTTTCGGCCCGGTCGTCACCATCGAGCCCTACCAGGATTTCGACCAGGCCCTTCGTCAGGTCAACAATTCCCCCTATGGCATGCAGGCCGGAGTCTTCACGCGCGATGCCAAGCTGCTCTTCCAGGCCTACGAAGAACTCGAAGTCGGGGGCGTTATTGCCGGCGACGTCCCGTCATTCCGCATCGATCACATGCCCTACGGTGGCGTGAAAGACTCCGGCTTGGGCCGCGAAGGCCTGCGCTACGCCATTGAAGAAATGACCGAACCAAAGCTGCTCGTGATGAATCTGCGCTAGCCGATTTTTTCGCATTCTGGGCGCAACCTCCCTGCCCGTCATGTCATCCCCAGTTTAGGGAAAATGCTGCTGCAACAGCTTTTTTACTTTTAACGAATTTTCAAAATCGCGCGACAAAGCTCAGAGAAATATTTATAATTCCGAGTTCAAAATAAGCAGCTCACGGAAAACCAGTGGGTGGTTTTCTATCGCAACCAACAACTAGCGAACGGAACAGCGGACAAACGTAAGAGGGACCAAACTCCGCCGGATCTCTTCAAGCCAGTCTCATAAAGAGAATGTCGCAGATCTTCCATCGCAGTACAAATACACTTTCGCGCGCCACGATTTTCGGAGCGGTCTTCGTTGTTGCGATCCTGGGATGGGTCCTCTACGTCGTGCAGTCATCCCCGTTTGTCACTTACGCGGGAGTGCGCAAGCCCCAGCCTGTTCCGTTCAGCCATCAGCATCACGTTACCGGGCTGGGCATCGACTGCCGTTACTGCCACACCTCGGTCGAGACCTCGAGCTTCGCGGGCATTCCTCCGACCAAGACCTGCATGAACTGCCACTCGCAGATCTGGACAAATGCCCAGTTGTTAGAGCCGGTGCGCGCGAGCTACCGTACCGGTCAGTCGCTCGAATGGACGCGCGTCAACCAACTCCCCGACTTCGTCTATTTCAACCACAGCATTCACGTGACGAAGGGAGTCGGCTGCAACACCTGTCACGGCCCAGTCGACACCATGCCGTTGATGTACCAGCAGGAAAGCCTGCAGATGGAGTGGTGCCTGGGCTGCCATCGTGCCCCGGAGAGGAATCTCCGCCCGCGTGACCAGGTCTTCAACATGCGCTATCAGCCACCCAGCAGATCCAACGTGGTGAGGTTTGATGGCACGGACTACACCGACCAGGACGCACTCGGTGCGGCCCTGATCAGTAAGTACAACGTGCGCAGCGTAAAAGACATCACGAGCTGCAGCACTTGTCATCGCTGAGAATTGGAGTGGGCGCGGGCTTTAGGCTGGCGCTTGGGGGAGTCATTGAAATCGCGCTTTCGCTCCTGGTAGCTGGCGAAGCGGCATTCGTTAGCCCAGGCCGTAAGCCCTGGGCAGGAGCACAAACGTAAGCAACCACCGCATCACCACCGAATGACGAACGACGAAAAACACAACGGCGGCCTGATCCAAATCAAAACCCGCGAAGACGTCTGCCCCGGCAAGAAGCTCACGCTCGCCGCGGTCCGCGAAAAACTCGAAGCCGCCACCGCGCACGACGAACGGGAAAAAACCGGCCCTGAATATTGGCGCTCGCTCGAAGAACTCGCCGGCAGTCCCCTATTCCAGCAAGCCCTCGATCGCGAATTCCCCAAAGGCGCTTCCGAATGGCTGGACACCGTCTCCCGCCGCGGATTCCTCAAGGTGATGGGCGCATCGCTCGGCCTCGCCGGCATGACGGCCTGTACCAAGCTGCCGCTGGAGCCGATCGTCCCTTACGTGCGCCAGCCCGAAGGCGTCATCCCCGGCCGCCCGATGTATTACGCGACCGCCGTCACGCTCGGCGGATACGGCAGCCCGGTGCTGGTCGAAAGCCATCTGGGACGCCCGACCAAGATTGAAGGCAACGACCTGCATCCTGCCTCGCAAGGCGGCACCGACATTTTCACGCAGGCTTCGCTGCTCGGGCTCTACGATCCCGACCGCTCGCAGAGCGTGGTTTCGATGGGCGACCAGCGCTCGTTTCCATCATTTCTCGAGGCCATCCGCGGCCCGCTTGCCGGGCAAAAATCGCTCGCAGGGGCCGGCGTCCGCATCCTGACGACGACGATCACCTCGCCCACGCTCGCCGACCAGCTGCGCAATTTCCTGAAAGTTTATCCGCAAGCGAAATGGCACGTCTACGAGCCGGTCAATCGCGACAACATCCTCGAAGGCGCGAAGCTGGCCTTCGGACAGCCCGTCGAGACGCGGTACGATTTCTCGAAAGCCGACGTCATCGTCTCGCTCGACGCCGACTTCCTCTACGCCGGATTCCCCGGCAACCCCCGTTACATTCGCGACTTCGCCGCCCGCCGTAATCCCGACAGCGGTAACATGAACCGCCTGTACGTCATCGAGAGCGCGCCCAGTTCGACGGGCGCCAAAGCCGATCACCGGCTGCCGGTGAGGGCGTCGGAGATCGGGGGTCTGGCGTATTCCCTGGCATCCTCGGCATCGTTCCAGGGGGCGGAGCATGCCGGGCGCCTCATCGCCGACGACCTCAAGGCGCATCCGGGATCTTCCGTTGTTATCGCCGGAGATCATCAGTCGCCCGACGTGCACGCCCTCTCGCATGCCATCAACGCCAGGCTGGGCAACGTGGGCAAGACTGTCTTCTACACTGACGCAGTCGACGCGAATCCGGTCAATCAGGTCGAATCGCTCAAGGACCTCGTCGCCGACATCCAGAGCGGCAAAGTTGACGTGCTGATCATTCTTGGCGGCAACCCGGCTTACAATGCGCCTGCCGACCTTAACTTCGCCGACGCGTTGAAGAGCAACCGGGCCCCCCTCCGCGTGCACTACGGCCTCTATCAGGACGAGACTGCCGAACTCTGTCAGTGGCACGTACCCGCAACCCACGAACTCGAGTCGTGGGGAGATGCGCGCGCCTACGATGGTTCCGTCAGCATCATTCAGCCTCTGATCGCTCCTCTTTATAACGGCAAAAGCGCGATCGAATTTGTGGCGATGCTCTCCGGTCAGTCCGACGCGACCGGATATAATCTGGTTCGTGCCTATTGGCAGAAGCAGCACGCAGGCGCCGACTTCGAACCATTCTGGCGCAAGTCACTGCATGACGGATGGATCGCGGGAACAACCTTTGCTCCGAAATCGGTGACGGCAAAATCGGCGCCCACGGCCCCGTCGGACGTAAACCGTTCTGGCGCCAGCGCCATCGAGCTCAACATCCACCCCGACCCCACCATCTACGACGGACAGTTCTCCAACAACGGCTGGCTGCAGGAACTCCCCAAGCCGATGTCCAAGCTCACCTGGGACAATGCCGTCCTGATGGGCCCGAGAATGGCCGAGCGCCTCAACCTCGCCAGCGGAGACGTGGTCGAACTCGAGCTCAACGACAAAAAGATCAAGGGCCCCGTCTGGATCCAGGCCGGGCATCCCGACAACTCCGCCACTATTACGCTCGGCTACGGACGCACCCGCGCCGGCCGGGTCGGCACCGCGCAAGGCTTCAACGCCTACCCGCTCCGCACCAGCGCCGCTCCCGGGATCGCCTCCGGCGTCAAGATCACCAGGACCGGCGAAACCTACCCGCTCGCCTCCACCCAAGGCATGCAAAGCATGACGACGCCCAACGGCGATACCCGTCCGTTGGTTCGCGAAACCAGCCTCGAGGAATACAAACAAGATCCTGATTTCGCGCACAGGGAAGTGCCGGAAGTTCCGAAAGATCTCTCGCTCTATCCGCCCTATCCCTACGACAAACAAGACTACGCGTGGGGCATGTCGATCGATCTCAACAAGTGCGTGGGCTGCAACAACTGCATGCTGGCCTGTGTGTCGGAGAACAACATCGCGGTTGTGGGCAAAGAGCAAACGCATATCGGCCGGCACATGCACTGGATTCGCGTCGACGCCTACTACCAGGGCGACCGCGACAACCCACGCGCCTTCTTCCAGCCCGTCCCCTGCATGCAGTGCGAGAACGCTCCCTGTGAAGTGGTCTGCCCCGTCGGCGCCACCAGCCACTCGACTGAAGGCCTGAACGACATGGTCTATAACCGCTGCGTGGGCACGCGCTACTGCTCGAACAACTGTCCCTACAAGGTGCGCCGCTTCAACTTCCTGCTCTTCCAGGACTGGGACACGCCGCAATACAAGATGATGCGTAACCCCGACGTCAGCGTCCGCAGCCGCGGCGTCATGGAAAAGTGCACCTATTGCATCCAGCGCATCAACGAGCGCCGCATCGACGCCGAGACCGCATCGGTCCGCCAAGGCACGCGGGTCAAGATTGGCGATCCGGGCTACGAAATGCAGACCGCCTGCCAGCAGAGCTGTCCGGCCGACGCGATCGTCTTTGGCAACATCAACGATCCAGACAGTCGAGTTTCCAAGCTGAAAGCCGAGTCCCGAAACTACAGCCTGCTCGGCGAACTGAACACGAGACCGCGGACGACGTACTTGGCTGAAGTCAGAAACCCGAACCCGGAATGGGAAGCCAGGAGCTAGAAGCTAGAAGCGAACACATGCCAGAGGAATACAAATCGGCCGCCATCGAACGCGCCCCGGTCATCCAGCCCGGACACACCTTCGGCACCGTCACGGAAAAAATCTCCGCCATCGTGCTGACGCGTCCGGCCTCCAACGGATGGTTCGTGGGCTTCGGCGTCTGCTTCATGCTCACCATGATGCTGCTCTATGCCATGGGCTACCTGTTCCTCAAGGGCATAGGCATCTGGGGCGTGACCATCCCTATCGGTTGGGGCTTCGCCATCGTCAACTTTGTCTGGTGGATCGGTATCGGCCACGCCGGCACTCTCATCTCCGCCATCCTCTTATTACTGCGTCAATCGTGGCGCAACTCGATCAACCGCTTCGCCGAAGCGATGACGCTGTTTGCCGTGGCGTCCGCCGGAATTTTCCCCGCCATTCACGTCGGGCGCCCGTGGCTGGCTTATTGGCTTTTTCCCTATCCCAACACCATGCGCGTGTGGCCGCAATTCCGCAGCCCGCTCATTTGGGACGTTTTCGCGGTCTCAACCTACGCCACCATCTCCGCGCTCTTCTGGTTCACCGGGCTCATCCCTGACTTCGCTACGCTGCGCGACCGCACCGACAAGCGCGCATTGAAGATCGTTTACGGCATGCTCTCGATGGGATGGCGCGGATCCGCCCGCCACTGGCATCGTTACGAGACGATGTACCTGCTGCTTGCCGGACTGGCCACCCCGCTGGTCCTGTCGGTCCACACTGTCGTCAGCTTCGACTTTGCCATCGGCATCGTTCCCGGATGGCACACCACCATCTTCCCGCCGTACTTCGTGGCCGGCGCCATCTACTCCGGCTTCGCGATGGTTCTCATGCTCGCCATCCCGATTCGCAAGATCTACGGCCTCGAAGACTTCATCACCTCCCGCCACCTGCAGAACTCCGCCAAAGTCATGCTCGCCACCGGACTGATCGTCGCCTACGGATATGCCATCGAGGCGTTCATGGGATGGTATAGCGGCGACCGCTACGATGCCTTCACCTTGTGGAACCGCCTGCACGGGCCGTACGCTCCCTGGTACTTATCGTTGCTCGCCTGCAACATCTTTATTCCCCAGGTGCTCTGGATCCGCAAGCTGCGCACCAACCCGGTGGCGCTGTTCATCATCTCCGGCGTCATTCTGGTCGGCATGTGGCTCGAGCGCTTCATCATCGTGGTCGTCAGCCTGCACCGCGACTTCCTCAACTCCTCGTGGGGGATGTACTACCCCACGCGTTGGGACTGGATGACCTACATCGGAACCATCGGCATGTTCCTCATGCTGATGTTCCTGTTCCTGCGGGTGCTGCCCGCCATCTCGATCTTCGAGATGCGCACGCTTCTGCCGGAAGCCGAGGTGAAAGAGTAAATGGCGAAGCGCGATCCCATCTACGGCATGATGGCCGAATTCGATTCGGCGCAGGCGCTGGTCGACGCTGCCCACAAAACCCACGAAGCCGGCTACCAGAAAATCGACGCCTACAGCCCGTTCCCGATTGAGGGCCTGGCGGAAACCATCGGTTTCCATCGCAACGCAGTTCCCCTGGTGGTGCTGATCGGCGGCCTCGTCGGCGGCTTGACCGGCTACCTGATGCAGTACTGGATGGCCGCTGTCGACTATCCGCTGAACATCGGCGGCAAGCCCTATCACTCCTGGCCGGCCTTCATCATCATCACTTTCGAAATGACAATCTTGTTCGCCGGCATCTCGGCGGTTCTCGGCATGCTCGCCCTCAACGGCCTGCCCATGCCCTACCACCCGGTCTTCAATGTCCCCAGATTCTCATCCGCGTCGAAAGATCGCTTCTTTCTGATCGTGTTCTCCTCCGACAAGAACTACGAGCCGGTGGCGGTCCGCGAATTCCTCGAAGCCCTGAACCCAAGATCGGTCTCGGAGGTGCCAAGCTAAAATGCGCACTCTCCGAATATTCCCGAAAGCGGCCAGCGCCACCAAACCAGTGGAGACAACTGCCCTTGTGAGGGGGGAAGCATCAGTCGGTCCGGGCGAGCGAAGCTCGACCGCGGCTTCCTGTGCCGCGCTCCTGCTATTGATCGCCCTAACCTCCAGCTGCCGCCTCGATATGCACGTGCAGCCGCGCCAGAATCCGCTCTCCCGCAGCGACTTCTTTCCCGACCAGCGCTCCGGGCGCCCGCCGGTCGAAGGCACAGTGGCGCGCGGCCAGCTTCAAGATGACACCTATTTCTATACCGGCAAAATCGGCAACAACCCCGGCGACGTCATGCCCTTCCCGGTGACCAAACAAGATCTCGAACGCGGCCGCGAGCGCTACAACATCTATTGCGCTCCCTGTCACTCGCGGGTCGGAGACGGCAACGGTATCGTCCCCTCCCGCGGATTCGCGCGCAAGCCACCCTCGTATCACATCCCGCGCCTCGAGAAAGCCCCGGTAGGATATTTCTTCGACGTCATCACCAACGGTTTCGGCATCATGCCCGACTACGCCTCGCAGATCCCGCCCGGGGACCGCTGGGACATTGTCGCCTACGTCCGCGCCCTGCAGTTGAGCCAGAATGCCACCATGGCCGATGTCCCGGCTGGCCAGAAGATACCCTCGGAGCAGCCAAGATTCCGCGAGCCCGGCTCGGGAGCAACCTTGCCCGTTCTTGCCCCTGAAGCCAAAACGAACGTGAAGGAAGAGCAATGAGCGCGGCATATACCCAACTCGACCTCACGCCTCCGGCGATCGTGAAGACGATCGCGAAGCGATCGCTCATTGTTGGCGTGGTCTTCGCTATCGTTGCCGCCATCCTCGCGGTCAGAAACCTCGACGAGTTCTACCGGGCTTACCTGCTCGGTTACATGTGCTGGCTCGGCGTTGCTCTCGGCTCCATGGCGGTCATCATGATCCGCCACCTGACCGGTGGCGGTTGGGGCGTCGTGATTCGCCGCGTGCAGGGCGCGGCCATGCGCACCCTGCCGCTGCTCACGGTCCTGTTTATTCCGATCGTGGTCGCCGTCTTGCAGGGTCGCATTTATCCCTGGGCCATGCCGCTCGACGCCATCCAGGACGCGCACATTCGCGAGCATCTGGAGAGACACAGCTTCATCAAAGCCGCCTATCTGAACCCGCGCGGCTTCATCATCCGCGCCATCATCTATTTCGCGATCTGGAACCTGCTCTCCTACCTTCTGTCGCGGTGGTCGAAGGAGGGTGATGCGCCCAACGCTCCCGACAACACCCAAAAATTCAAATTCGTGGCCGGACCGGGCCTGATCCTTTACGGATTCACCATTTCCTTCGCGGCCATCGATTGGGTCATGTCGCTCGATCCCAGCTGGATCTCGACCATCTTCGGGCTCATCATCCTTATCGGTCAAGTGCTCTCTGGCATGTGCTTCGCCATCGTCGTCGAGCGCATTCTCTACAACTACAAGCCGATGTCCCAGATGCTCCGCCCCGACTTCGTCCACGACCACGGCAAGTGGACTCTTACCTTCATCATGGTCTGGGCCTACTTCAGCTTTTCGCAGTGGCTGATCATCTGGGCCGGCAATCTTCCCGACGAAATCACTTTTTATCTGAAGCGCCTGAACGGCGGCTGGGGATGGATCGGCCTGTTCCTGGCCCTGTTCCACTTCGTTGTCCCATTCGTGATTCTGCTCTCGCGCTCTTTCAAGCGCGACATCCGCAGACTGGTGTGGCTTGCGGTGTGGCTGCTGTTCATGCGCTACGTCGATCTGTTCTGGATCATCGAACCCAATTTCTCCCGGACTCTGACCATTACCATCGCCGACATCGTGGTGCCGGTCGCAATCGGCGGATTCTGGCTGGCTTTCTATTTCTCGAACCTCGGCTCGCAGCCGCTGCTTCCGGCCTATGATCCGACGGCCGCCGAAGTGCTCGAGCCGCATCATCAACCCAGCGTATGACGAACCAGACCAATCACGTGAATTCGACCGGAGACGGCGGCTACGAGCGCCGCGACGTTGGCCCTGCTCTCATCCTGTATTTCCTGCTCGGCCTCGGCATCGCTCTAGTCCTTAGCTATTTTGTGGCCAGGGGTGTGTACCACTTCCTCGACCAGCACTATGCGGCCGAGCAACCTCACGTCAGCCCGCTGGTCACCGACGCCCCGACCGACACGCGCCATCTGCCGCCGCAATACCAGACCGACGCCGAGGGCCGCGACTACGAAAAATATCTCCACAAGAATTTTCCCGAACCGCAACTGGAAACCAACGAGCGAACCGAGCTGAACACGATTCGCCTGGGTGAGGAAGAAACGCTGAGCACCTACGACTACGTCGACAAAAGTGCCGGCATCGTCCGCATCCCGATCGACCGCGCCATGGACTTGATCGTCCAGCGCGGCCTGCCAGTTCGCCAGCAAGGCGCGACTGCCGCAGCAACAGCAGCCAACGCGCCGACCAAAGGAACAAAGAAGTGAAGGGTGAGCAAACCAACTCGATCAGCAGGGCGCATGAGGGGAAGGCTCGGGTGGAGATCGCCGCCCAGCCCCTCTCTGTCCTTGTCATGGCGACGAGCGTAGCGAGGAGTCTGCTGTCCGTCTCGAGTGTGTTGGCACTCGCTCTGTTCTCCGCCTCGGCCTGGGGACAAGCCATGTCTCAAGGCATCCTCTCTCCCCCGGCCAACGTGCGCCCGCAATACCTGACCAACGTCGGTATCGAGCAGCATCTCGACGCCCAGGTTCCCGCCGGCCTTTCCTTCGTCGACGACCAGGGCCGTCCGGTGAACCTTGGCGACTACTTCGGCAAGCGGCCGCTGATCCTGAACCTCGTCTACTACAACTGCACCATGCTGTGCGGAGAAGCTCTCGCTGGCCTGACCGGCTCCATGAAGATGATCAAGTTCGACGTCGGCAACCAATACGACGTGATCACCGTCAGCTTCAACCCGCAGGAGACGCCCGCGATCGCCGCCGCCAAGAAAGCCGACTACATCCGGCGTTACGGCCGCCCCGGCGCGGCGAACGGATGGCATTTCCTCACGGGCGCGCCGGAGTCGATCAACGCGCTGACCAAAGCCGTCGGCTTCCAATATCAGTACGACGCCGCCAAGAACCAGTATGCGCACGCCACAGCCATTATGGTGCTCACGCCCGAGGGCCGCATCTCGCGCTATTTCTACGGAGTCGATTTCCCGCCGAAAGACCTGCGCATGGGTCTGGTCGAAGCTTCCCAAGGCAAAATCGGCAACGCGGTCGATGAACTTCTCCTGTACTGCTATCACTACGATCCCGCCACCGGAAAATACGGCGCGATCGTGAGCAACCTGCTGAAGATTGGCGCTGCATTCACCATCCTCGTTCTCGGGAGCATGATTCTGATTTTCATCCGCATCGAGCGCAGCGCGGCGAAACGAGCCTGGCAGCAAACCAAGTCGGTCCCGCAACACTGAGTCATACACGATATGTTCGATAATTTTCCATTGTGGCCGCAACAAGCCTCCAGCATGGCGGGCAACGTTGACGCGCTGTTCATTTTCCTGCTCATCGTGTCGGGAATGATGACGGCTCTGATTTTCCTCGCCGTCATCTATTTTGCCGCGCGCTACCGCAATCGCAGGGGTGTCCTCGCCGAACAGATCGAAGGTTCCGTGCCGCTTGAACTGACCTGGAGCGTCATCCCGTTCGGTGTCTTCCTCGTGATTTTCTTCTGGGGCGCAGCCGTCTTCTTCAAGAGCCGCACCCCACCCCGCGACTCGACCGAAGTCTACGTCGTGGCCAAGCAGTGGATGTGGAAGCTCGAACACGCCGAAGGCCAGCGCGAAATCAACGAACTTCACGTCCCGGTCGGCCGCGATGTCA
>Ga0123355_10013487_pt1 | contig 12725 bp, 9 predicted proteins | sample TergutEmb28metaG_3_FD_89872 | JGI IMG/M metagenome (GOLD analysis project Ga0123355, IMG submission 89872) | Embiratermes neotenicus P1 segment gut microbial communities from Petit-Saut dam, French Guiana - Emb289 P1 | ecosystem: Host-associated > Arthropoda: Insects > Digestive system > Gut ...
TAAAGTGGAAACGTCTAAAGGCGGGAGAAAGCAATGGCAAACTACTCCCAAGAACGTGCCCAGGATGCAGTGTGCCAGAGCCATACCGGTCACATGACTGGGCTCTGGTTCCTGCCAAGCCCGAATACTAATGAATAGTAAAGGATCGAATTCGGATTTAATTATTCTAAATTCTAAATTCGCTTAATTTGGTTTATGTTCAGGCAAGCTAACTTTTAGTACTTCGAAATTATTTGAGAGTTTACTTTTTTATTCCCACTGTATATACTGTGATCGCAGTAATTTAGAAGAGTATAGTTAAACGATTTTATTATATTGTCTTGGAGTCCTTTTTATCAGATAAGTAATCTGATTGGTGGCAGCATAAAACTACCCAGCGAAACGCTACACGACCCTTTACCCGTAGTATTTGTCGATATAAGATTTGGTGTTAGTCCAGCCCCATTCCGACATACACTACATTTACATGACTGCCAATTAATGGCTAAGTGAATCTGTCCAAGTAGCTACACAGCTCTTTGGATACTACTATTAATCTACATTATACATAGAGATTCAGACCCTACCTTACAGAATACAGTGTCTTTCCACTTTATTTTCCTGTACACTTGACAGTGTACAGCAAAATAATTGCTGTTTAATAACCACCACACATGGAACACTTAGAGACAATATGTGAGCGAAACGTAAGTTTCTTTTGTGAGTTTATCCTGACAGCACATAAGGCAACCACTATGATATCAGGGACGAAGTACTAGGCCATGAAGGCATATAGGGGAGTAGAGGTATAGCTCCACTTATTAATATCAGCACTCATTTAACAAAAGGTAAGAAAGGAGAACATCCTGCCTCTAAAATTCTGCCACCTAAGGTGCTGGTTTGGTTTGTTTGTGTTGTCACAGCAACCCTGGGTGCATATATGAATTTAAAAATAATTAGACCAATCACACACCACACAATTGAGATGCCGCACAGTGGGCCTAGTCGACGGTTTACTGACTCCTTTCGCCATCCCAGAGTACACACGAGGTGGTGACAGTGCAAGCTGACCCAAGCGGTAACAAGTAAAATATCTGAATTGTCCATGGAAGGTGTCTGGTCCAAATCTCAATCGGGCCACCAACCACCATGTCTTATGATTTTTGTGGTTTTTTTTCCCCCAGCTCCTCAACAATGCCACGTTAGTACCTAAAACTACAACATGGCAGCCACCTTCTGTATCCACCCCAATCCATTATTCAATACCCATGCTTACCATGTGACACTGTGTAATGTGAGCCAATGACAGCATGGTTAAAAAAGTTACAAAAAATAGTAAGTAAATACATAAATGTGTTGTGTAAGGCTGACAACCTTGCCACCATCCTGGGCCATTGTCGTGTAATCTGGGAACCTTAACTTCCTGGAACCCTCTGGGCACCTCGGGCCTGTAATGGGACTGATTTACCTTTATTACATAAACAGACCCACTGTGATCCTGTCCCACATTGACAGCATTCACATGGTGCAAGCGATTTTAGAGAAGGTATCAAGCATACTGAGTTATGACAGTTCATTCAGTACCAGATATTTATGACTCTCTCACAAAGTATATTCTGTGTACTTGCTTACATGCAAGGAGCAGAGACCTTCTTGGAAAGCATGTAGTTCCTTAGCCAGTTCAGAAATACCAAACACATTTTGCAACCCAAGTTTCATTACGGTGCTAATAACAACCTGCCACTTTGCATTACCCTGAACCAGATTAATCTAGTCTATGCCATCCCAAACTGTTTCTCTAAGAGTCATTTTAATATTATCCTCCCACACATGCCCAGGTCTTCCTGGTGGTGTCCTTCCTTCAAGGTGTCTGACTGAAACAAGCAAACATGACTTACCCCATTCTGTACCTTCAATGAACTGTGCAGTCTGTAGCTCAAGGCAACTTGAGTGGTGGTGGCTGAGGACAGGGTATGAGTGGGTTGAGTGGAGTCAAGAGTGAGTAGGTATACAGTTATGTAGGACACCACAACTGTGCCTTGGTTTTATGACAGAAATACAATCCACTGAGGGAATGCACTGTGATGATACAAGGATCATTACACATCAAAAACACAATGCCATACAAAACACAATGGAGGCCAAAAGAAAGTAAGACACTTATAGACCAGGCAGAGAGCAACTTTTAAAGCACATGAACATGCAGTTCTAGAATTGCAGTGGTTTTGGTTAAGTGATTTAAGATATAACCAGGAGCAAGAGTGCCATGTGCATATCTGAATGACAAAAGTTCCTGCAAATGTTGATGTTTATAAAATTTAGACATAATAAATCCTTACTAAATACAGAATATTTGAAAATGAATGCTCAATACAGATTTCATAGTTCAAGAGCTCAAAACAGTGACAAAATAAGTATATCCATATACCTCCATACTTTATTTAACTTTCCTAATTTAATCTACACATAACTTGTATCAGCTTTCATAACCTCCTTCTTACATACAAAAAATGCTGTTTCAAAAACCTGCTGGGAAAAGACCACTTTGGAAAATTTGGTGGAGGTGGAAGGCTAACACTAAAACAAAGAAATGACAATTTCAACTGCACCCACCTCACTCCTGATAATGAATAATAATGAACCTCTGAGTTCCTTCAAAAGGCAGGGAATTTCTCGGAACTACTTCGGCAAATTACTAGCCTCTCAAGGAGACTACTTGCTGCATTCCTGATGCTACAAATAACTGAAACCTTAATTCTTTATGAAGGATCAAAATGTACAGAGGAGCACATTATGTTCAATTCAACTTTCCTTTTCCTGTTTGATTTATTTTGGTTTCTTGTACATGATTAATGACAGTCTAATCTTCCTTAGGTCAACTACTTTAGTTCTTATGTGTATTGGACCGTGCATCATTGTAATAGTTGAAGAATAAGAGACCAACTTGATGTCACAATTTAAGTTTTATTTTACTTCTTCTGTGCTCAACATGTTTCGGATATTAATACATCCATCGTCAGGAGCCTGCGACTTTTCTGTTGTATCACCACATTGGTTGAGTGTTCTTATTTCAATGTGTGTTGGAGTTTCAGTGTGGCTGGTTGGGGTGGTATCCGTGTGGAAGGTTGAATCACAACTGTGCATCAGCCTGTCACACAGATACCACCCCAACCAGCCACACCGAAACTCCAACACACGTTGAAATAAGAACATGCAACCAATGTGGTGATACAACAGAAAAGTCGCAGGCTCCTGACGATGGAAGTATTAATATCCGAAACATGTTGAGCACAGAATAAGTAAAATAAAACTTAATAAATTGTGACATCAAGTTGGTCTCTTATTCTTCAACTATTACTTTAGTTCCTTCCACTACATTACAATTATACCATTAACAGATGAAATCCCTATGTATACTGTCATTGCAGAGTGAAAGTGACTTTAAGCAACAGGACATGAACCATGTAAATCCACGCACCTCAAAATTGTTTCCCTCACTTCAGGAATTCAGTCAAGAGTGTCAGGTGCAGAATAAACAAAATACAGCACATCAAACTTACAAGCACTTGAGTTATATACTGCTTCAGACTTCAATAACATCTGAAATCAGGGCTGGCCAACATGTGGCCCTCAAGCAACATATGCATAACCATTGGTTGCTTGACTAGTTTTAGTAATACAATTTAAAAACATGATATAATAGGTCTACAGTACATAACACGGCAACTTTATTAGCAGAGAAAATGTCTAGAAACTGTAACTCATCACTTTTACAACAGCACACAGTAAATCAATCACATTTTTTACCGAGTTTCATATGGAGTACTACCTTGCCATTCACCTGTAATTTTATTGCAATTGACTGTTTGTATATAAGGTTCCTCTAGTTAATTCCGCTTTCCACCCCCCAGAAAATACATATACACTCGTGTGGCCCTCAGGCAACAACTTAACAAACTGTGTGGCGCTCCTATGGGTTGAAGTTGCCCAGTCCTCTCTTATATTATAAAATTGATATTAAAATGCACTTCAGTATACTACATACAGCGACGCACCTTCTTGGGTTGAGGCACAAACGTGTGTGTGTTTGTTTGTGTGTGTGTGTGTGTGTGTGTGTGTATATATATATATATATATATATCAAATGTACATCAATACCAAAAATATTTAACGCATTAGATATCTGAATTAAATCATGCCCTTCACCATTTTTAAAATGATGAAAACAACGACGCAGGGAAATGTGAAAAGAAGAAACCAGTGAAGAAGTCTACATGCAACAAAATCCATCGTGCTCTTCTGGTGACAATATGTGAGCAAAAATTAAACTGTAATATTCTTTACTTCTTCTACAGGAAATGCTGATGGCTGGTCAGCATTCTTTTATTGATGGTATCATGCACATCACCTGCAGCATCAACTGGATATCTATGCAGTGAAAAATCAGCCAAGGACAGAATGCTGAGTCTAATATCGTACACTTTTTCGTGGGGGGGGGGGACATATTTCAGGGTAGAAGTAAGAAGACACAGGTGCTTTGTGTTTACATGTTAAGCCCCTGATTAGGTAAGGGGTGGGTTCCACAAACTCTTGCATATTCCAAACTTTCATATGCCAGAAATAACCGAAGTACATACATGTCACAGCAGACAGTTTGATGGTATGCTTAGAGGTACCTAATATCGAACAAGGATATCATAGTCAGCATACTGACTGAGCTAGGAGATGGTCAACAAGGAAACACAGTCCAATTCCCACCTGGGTCAAGAAACCTTTTCTCTTCTCTGAAGTGTCCAGACTTACTTTGGGGCCCAAACCAGCCTATTCAATGGGTAATGGCGGCACCGGGCGTAGAGTAGCAAGTGACCGCCTCCAATCTCCCCACAAGTCTTCATGGCATGCCCGCAGACACACCCTTAATTTAACTTTTCATAGGCACATATCTTAATAGCATGTTCAGAACCATGTTCAATTATCTTTAACAGCAGGTTCAAAACCATCTTCATTATGACAGTAAACATGGGCATTCTGCCATACAAGTCCATTCACCAGCAAAACCATCTTCATTATGACAGTAAACATGGGCATTCTGCCATACAAGTCCATTCACCAGCAAAACCATCTTCATCCTGACAGTAAACATGGGTATTCTGCCATACAAGTCCATTCACCAGCAAACTGAAATTTCTGCATGTAGCACATGCAGTAATTATTTCTGGGATGTTTTAAGTAAATATGGTTCACATTACTTAAGCCTTTCCTACCCAAAGGAAGACGTGTATCTATGCCATACATTTTAACGAGTATTTATCCTATTTCTGCATTAGGATTTCTCTGTATTTAGTGCTAAACAATACTAGTGAACATGAACATGTAACTGTATGCTGACTTACAAGAAACTAAACACCACAAATAACTAAACAATAAAACTTTTTTCTTTTCATTTAAGATTGTGTTAAGTGGTCCTGATGTGCTTGTAACTTCTGCCACTTTTCCATGAATAAGCACATCCCACATAAGCTACCGAAATGCAGCAAACTCGTTTCACTTATCTGATAGAGTTTTAGAAGGCATGTGAATGTTTTTCAGTTAACACTACTAGGATGTAAAAATTACACACTTTTGAAGTAGCAGACTAATACAGGCTCATGCAATGTGATAAACTGGAAATATGCATTTTGTTACAAGTGACAATTCTGTCATGGAATATATGCTACTTCAAGCATGTGTGCAAGTTACCAAATAAACACGATGACTCACCACGTGATGAAGGGTGGTTCATTAGAATGGCCAGAGGGCACTCGTCGTCATCCAGTATGTATTCACGACTATTTGTTCCTCCATGATACTCTTTGCTCTCTCCATTGTCTGCCGGTACTGCTGTGTTTACCTGCAGTTCAAACAACATCATTCTTAGCAAAGGAAAGGCTTACTTTCCTTATGTATGACTGCGGGATAACAACATACAGAACATGTAAGGGTACGATGGATTGAAGGCCAACACATATGAACTACAATGTTTAGATTATTCAGCACATAAAGTGCTTTTCACACAGTGATCCCACACAACCCACTCTGCTCGTACAGTAAGTCACATAAATTAAAACCTACAAAATGCACTTCGTTTAGGGAGAAAAACCTCCAGCTCCCTGGGGCAATTCTCAAGCAGTTTCAAGCAATTACAAAGAGAAGTGTATAGAGATACAACACCACAGATATACAATGGCACAGGAAGGTTGACATATGTAGGAGACATCCTTGGAGTTTCCCCCCAAAATAAAATGCATTTTGTTGCTTTCAATATCTGTGACTTTAGAAAAGAAATGCATGGTAATATGCAATGATATAAGACACTCTGCTCAATCTGTCCTCACACTCACATTTAAAGTCTGAGTGAAACACAAATTTTATTATTTCCATTAGGTAACCACTTAGCTAGTAAACAGTTGTACTGCACCTTCTGTGATAAGTCCTTTCTGAGAAACTAACAGTTCCTTTTTTTAAATAAAGGGCCACAATCATGTTCACAGAAACCACCCATGAACCCAGTGATGATCCATGTAAACCCAGCCCACAAACTCAAGTCGTATCTCTTGAAGAACAACTTTAACATTATTCTCTCAAATATTAGGTAATGTTAACCAACAAAATGCACTTTTTAAATTAATGTTTTAATTCAGTTCTTCTTGTCTTCTACATGTTTCGAACACCTTATGTTCATCGTCAGAAAGACTGTATTGTACATGCAGCCTTAGATGTGCACATCCTTCAAACTGGTAGACTAATGGCATATACGCATGGAAAACATACCATATATGGCTGCATGTACAATACAGTCTTCCTGATGATGAAACATGTAGACAACAAGAACTGAAATAAAACATTAATTTAAAAAGTGCATTTTGTTGGTTAACATTACATAATTGTATCATATTACAGAGTACAAAAAACAAAGTTCTCTCAAGTATGTCTTGCTACCAGATTTTCCACCCAAAATTTTGTATTAATTTCTCATCTCTCCCATGTATGTTACACATCCCATCCAACTCAACCACCATCCACCTTCAGAGATTACCCCAATAACATTTTTAGTGCAAGAGTACAAACTATGAAGCTCCACATGACATTTTCTCCACCCTAACTTAAATTATTGTTCAAGTATTCACCTCACCACCCTGCTGTCATGTGCTCTCAATTCATTTTTTTCTATTAAAGTAAGACAACACCTTTCAGGCTCACAGAAATATAAATGACATTTCTACATAATTACATAGAGGCCCTGCTTTCTACAGCAGTTGCATACCACGTCTGGAAAAAGAAGAAATTTTGTATACACACTGCAATCTATAAGTTTTGGGACTGATTTTTTTTAAATAACAGAACTGGAGCGATCTACTGGCCAACCCACTAACTAAATACTATCAACCAACATCTGTTCACACACACCGAGTTTCGTTTCTTTATCTTCGACAGTGTATGAGTTATAACTTGTCTTGTAAAGTTAGTTTCTTTCATACGTCATGGATGGCGGAAGTGAACAGAGAGTTGCCACAAAATTTGGTTTCAAAGCTGGTCTATCTGCGACAGAAACACTAGTATTGGTGCAAAAGGCTTATGGGAATGAGGCTCTGAACCGATCAAAAGTTTTTAGGTGGTATTCTCAATTTTGAGACGGAACGGAGCTGGTAGAAGATAACGAGAGAGGTGGCTGTCCAAAATTGACTCGAACTAAAGTAAACATTGCTGCTGTTGCTGATTTGGTCACATATGACCATCGAATCACATCAAGTTTAATAACAGAATCTCTGAACATCCCCAAGACTGTAGCTCTTCAGATTCTGAAAGAGGATTTGGGTAAGAGAAAGTTGTGTGCAAATTTTCTTCAACACTCCTTGACACCTGAGCGAAAGGAAGATCGAGTCACTACTTGCCAAGACATTATCACGATGGCCAATGCAGACAAAATTTTTTTTAACAAAATTATTACAGATGAGACCTATTGTTTTGCCTATGACCCTGAAACAAAGCGACTGAGTTCTGAATGGGTTGGTGATATCCCCTCCGCTGAAGAAACTGAAATTCCAATGGTCCCGAATCAAGACAACGATGATAATTTTTTTCCACTCTCAAGGCATAGTGCAGAAAGAATTCGTACCAGAGGAAAAAACAGTAAATGCAGAATTTTATAAAGCAGTAATGGATCGCCTCCTGAAGTGCATGCAATGGGTTCATCCAGCTACATTCTGCTCCAGAGATTTTTTCTTGTTGCACGATAATGCGCCCACCTACAAAGCTGTATTTGCCAAATCTGACCCCCAAAAAAAGTTAAAATCCTTTATCACCCCCCCATACTCTCCAGATTTATCTCCGTCAGACTATTTTCTGTTTCCCAAGTTGAAAATGAAGTTAAAAGGACTCCACTTTGTGGATGTTGCTGAGATCCAAGAAACCATAACTGATGAATTAAAGAAGGTCTAAAAAGAGGAATTTTAGGTAGCTTTTCTGAAACTGTACGAATGCGCAAAAGCCTGTATATATGCCAATGGAGCTTATTTTGAATTTAAAAAAATGTATGTCTCTTCCTCATGAGTCTACAATTTTTAAAAAAATCAGTCCTAAAACTTTTGGACCGCAGTGTGTAAGTCACGAGTGAGGATACGCAGGGTCAATTATGTATGAATATACAACACAGCCCTCGTATGATTGCCCTGCTGCTGGAATTATTGCCCAGCAGTGTTCTTCTGCTACCTTCAACTGATTACCCTTTTCTTCACACAACAAAAAATTTGGATGGCATTTCAAAAAAGTTGGTATTTCAAGTTATCAATTTTTTTTAACCCTGACACAGCGCACATCAGGGAGTAATCTGAATATTTTAACAGAACTCAAAATGTGTGAATGGTAAAACAAAAATGTGTGTCGAAACATGCATTTCACAGTAATGACTCACAAGAATGCATATTAAAATAATGCTCAAACATAAAAAACATTAACAAGAGATGATACATGAACACAAGGGCAAGGCAGGAAATTTAACATGATGGTTTCTTCTTTAAAAAGGAAGCGTAAACTGACTGCAAACTGCCATCTGATGATTCCCACACCTAAGATATGCAGATTCATACCTGCACAAGACAGTAGTTGTGGGGGTCGGTCTCTCGATCCAGCCCGTACTTTGCGAGCATTTCTTTCACAACTTGTTGTGCTGTATCACGTACAGATAACAGCAATGTTTTGTATGGAACATCACGACACAGAGACTCCCCATAGATCTTCAACGTGCCCCCTGTATCTGGTCCTCCATCCTTGCTACGGAATTGTTGAAGCTTTCTCTCCAGTTTCTGTTGTCTACGGCGACGCATGACAGCTTCAGGATTTGAAATGGAACGTGTGAAACTGGTCTCTGGAAGTTCTGAAAGCATAAGAAGTACAATTACCAGTTAAAATAGGTTACTTGTACCACAAATCTGTGTAAGACACCTCAAAAACAGAACCTATTCGAAATGATAACTAATAACTGATGCCATCCCTCCTTAGTAGGTTCCATATTCAACAGAGATGCTTGGCCCAAAGGCATCATATGCCCTGACAACATCCCTGACCTATGGCAATTTATAAAGATTGCAACAAAATAAAAATGTGTGTCTTTTGTGTAAATTTTCATCATGAATATACTTTAATTAGCTGTAAGATTTCAAGAAAATTAATAATATAACACCTTCAGGCTATATCTCAACAATTTTGGGATCTCCCTTTTAACTCATATTACCTGTGTATCTTTAACCAGCCAGTTCATGTTTCGTTGCAAAATATACATTTGCTGTCATATTTCCCTGACAGAAATTCGTATGCTTTTTCATTTTCAGTACATCTACAGAGTGGTCCATGTACTGTATTTCTGAGTTTCATGCAATGGGAGCAAACACTGCACACAGTCAACCTTTATTAGTCACAGAGAGCACGTGGCCTGAATTCATTTGTGAAAGGTATTCAGCTGAGCAAAGAGTGTTCATCTCCAACACAGAAGACACGAATATATACTGTTATTGTATGCAGGATGATGTCATGGTCTAAAAATAAAATCTTCAGTAGACAATGCATTCGGCAAATGGAAGACTTGTGGATTGTGGCCTCCTAGCACTGAACCCACACATGATTATTACTTGTGAAGAGCACCAGAAGTCAAAATTTATGTAAATGCATTAACTGCAAGAAATGAAAGACGGTATTCACTATGCAATGGTAAATGTAAGTCAAAAGCTCCATTACATGCTGAAAAATATTTTCATAACATGCAAGTCCGCTAAGAATTTGGAGGTTGGCACTTCATAATTCTACCAAAAATGAGGTAAGTTAAAGTGCTGGGGAAAACAGACTCTTAATTTCCAGGTGGCTCCTTCCCCAACTGGTGCTTGGGGACACTACAAAAAACAATCCCCTATATTGCATTCAATATGTGATAATTACCACAATGACACTGGGTGCAAAGTATAAACAAGGAAGATTGCTATTAACGCTTGACATTTTACATTTTAAAGTTCTCTCCTACCACCTACAAAGTACTCTGTGCTTAAAAGGATACCATGGAATGTGAAAACAAGGATGCCCTGCCATCTGTCACCGCCATATGCAAACTACATGAATGGAAGTCAAACACATTAATGGCAAAGTTATAACACTCACAATGCAATCACAACATGGTGTAAAATTCATATGTTGATGGGAGCAGGTTTCTGACACTGGATCTGAAGCAGAAAATTATGATCTTGGAAACCAAGTGAGGCAGTAAGGAGAGGACAGGGTTAAATAAGCTTTTCACCTATCCTACCAGATCATGCTGCTTTACAGGTTAAAATATCCACTTTGTAACTTTTTCTTTCCCATATCACTAATCTCTCATCTAAAAGAACTGAGCACAAAAATAAGTAAGTTGTTACCCAAATCTAATATAGCATATTCATCTTAGCATGGCATCCAGCAGATGGGCTAAAAAGGGTAGGGAGGGTGGCAAAGAGTCTCTCCTACTCAACCCTCATCCTCCTTTTCTCAAGGTGCAACCTGCTGTTGGCTATGGAGGGCAATGCCCTTCAAAATAACATGGTGAGAGGGCGTGGGCTGAATTCTGCAGGCTCCACAAAATATCCAGTACCCAGATGATGTAAACACAGTAATGAACTTACAGATTCTCTAAAGAGTTGCAAATTCATTGACCAGCTGAGCAGATACTATCATCTCCAGGACTCTGTGCCATGCAGATGTTTAAGTGGTCATGCAGGCTACACACGTACCTGTGTACAGTTTTCCAGCAACACCTCCATCGTTTTCGTTGTTCGTTGCAGCATTTGTTCTGAGTTTGCTGAGTTTTTCTTGTTTCTTGAGTTGCTTCTTCTCACGTTTTGATAACTTCCGTCTGAAGCTTGAACCACCTTCTTGAAACCCAACTGCCGGGACCTAAACACATAAACAATGTATACTTCAATCCAAACAGTGACAGTAAGATCCGCCTCTGAATGCAGTCACAGGTAGGTGCACACTCATTATACAGAGTGAGTCTCTCGCTAGAGGCCCCAAACTATTGCCTACAAAAAATTATGTTATTGAGATAATAACTTCAAAATTTATATACACCTACTGGAAATGATGCAAAACAGGACCTGCTTATAATCGATGCTGAAACTGGTCTCCTTTCACATCCAAGCACACTTGAATATGTTTCTCCAAATTCTGGAATACTTTTCCCAAAGTGTCGACGTTGACGGCTTGAATCTCTTGGCGTATATCGTCTTTGAGTTGTTCGATTGTGTGGGGTGTATTTTTGTACACTTTGCCCTTCAATAGGCCCCAAAGAAAGAAGTCGGCAGGCGTTAGATCGGCTTCCTCTTGTCTCTAACTTTTTAACCAATTTCTGGATGCAACACTTCGATGGTGCATGTCTTTTACCAAATTCCGTTCGAAATGCCATCTGGCATGCTTTAAATGAACCTGTTTGCCAGTATTTACGAATGAGAAACCCGCGCTGTTAGACTGTATACATAGACAATAGTTTGGGGCCTCTAGCGAGAGACTCACCCTGTACAACATGTATTAGAATTCAATCAACACACACAAAATCATCAAGTACCTTAGAAAATCCACCCTTCTACCATTTCTTAAAATTACAAAAGGGAAGTGAATGCAAGCAGTACTCTATTCATAACAGACCTACCCACTGCCAATAACCTTTCACTGTCTTATATTTCACTGAACTTTTCAGTGCCAGGAACAAATTCCTGCGTTCAGTCTGAAAATCTGTGATGATAGCATGTCACAAAAATATCACATGCATTACACATCTGGACCCATCTCTCCGCTTATTTTCTAAAAGACATTTTCACAACCAGAAAGAAGCAGTATGTCCTAAATATGTGTATCAGTTTCATACACCATGCAACCAAATAGGGAATTTACTTGACGGCACAGCCAACCAGTCACACTAAATATGGTCCTAAAAACATTGCCCCCCACTGCTACTGTTTAACCTTTACAGCCCTTGCGTCCTACCGTCTAGGACGCTAACCTCCAAACGTTGCATTTAATGTATTTATTCAACAAATATATTTAATGAATATTTTAAACAAGATATTTACTCTCCGTTTTTTTCTCTTCAAAATGCAGTTTGTTTCATAATTCTAACGTATTTAGTTCCTGTTTTATTCACATTTTATATACAGGGTGTGCTAAAATTAAAAAAATAATTCCGGTGCCAA
>Ga0123355_10013489_pt1 | contig 12724 bp, 7 predicted proteins | sample TergutEmb28metaG_3_FD_89872 | JGI IMG/M metagenome (GOLD analysis project Ga0123355, IMG submission 89872) | Embiratermes neotenicus P1 segment gut microbial communities from Petit-Saut dam, French Guiana - Emb289 P1 | ecosystem: Host-associated > Arthropoda: Insects > Digestive system > Gut ...
AAAGCTCACATCTCACATATGAATCATACATTTTGAAATGTTTGTGTGGAAACAAAGGGGAATATTTAAATAGTTTTTTTTTTTTTTTTTGTTTGAGTATTAGTGTTTCTTAAGTGGCATAAAATAATGAAATTGTTGTTGGAGAGATAATCATAAGTACAGAAAGCTGATCATAGGTAATGCTGTTAAAACAATTTTCTAATGTCATATTACCTTTTTTCATGGTTATTGTAGGAGTACCTTCTCTCTTCCTTGGAACTTGAATATTTCAATAAATACTTCCACCTTGTAGAATTAATGCCATATATGCTAAAAAGATTATATATTTCTCTGCTTTCCTGAATGCAGATTTTTTTTGGGTCTGTGTGAAAGTGATGGAAATTGCCATAAAATTTGCCGTAAATTCTTTTTCCCCATTGTTAGCTTCATATGAATGGTGTACATTTTTTCTGTCTTTGTGTCATTTGGTTATTATATCATAAACAGTGTTTCATCTTCATGTAATGTAGATGAGATATATTGTACACTGTTGGTATCTGTGTGGTTTGAGTGTGATACCTTACAAAGGTACAACATTTTCGTGTAATTTTTTGCTGAATTAATATGATCATATTCTGAAATTTAACATATCGTATCTTAACAGAAATGAACAGAGAATTTCAGATCTTTCTACTGCTTGTATCAGTTTTGTGATAGGAAAATCATTACTGTGTGATATGCTACAAATTTGGGTTCTGTTGTGTTTGGCAATGAAAGATTTGAGGTAATACTAGTAGAAAAACTACTAAACAAAGGTTTTAAGCATGAATGTGTGTATGTGTGGAACCATTTGTCATAAATAGTATTCAGGAGATTCCTTTCCACAATATTGTGAGATTTGAGAATCTTACTGGTGAGTATGAAGATCTTATTTTAATAACTTACCATCACTTTGATAATCCTGCTGCAATATTGAAGGTAGGCATTTTCTCCTCTAAAATTTGAGATTCTCTTAGCAGTGAATATTAAGTTTTATGGTCTTCTGGGATGTGACACGCGGTAGTTTCATAGATACATGCCAACATTTCAGAAGAATTGTCAAGGTGTAAGAACATATTTTCCACCAACAAAAGTGCTTATACCTTGTCCCTTTGGACTGCATGTATCCCAAATGCTGATATTGCACAGACATTAAGATTGTAGAGTAAGGTGTTGCTTTTTCATGTATTTTATTAAATATACACCTCATCCAGAAGTTTCTCAAATAAAATGAGATGTGTGTTATATCGTTTCTAGGTCTTTTGTGTGAAGCACCCTGTTTGAGTGTGTGATGATGTTCAGTTTGAGCGTGATGTAAAATAGGGTTGTACGTCTCTATTATGAGCTGATTTGAGATTGTTATGATGGGTTATAGTGCAGGCTCCCCAGTACTGAATTTCATCAGAGTTTGTCACTTAAATTTTGAAGCTTAAACATTTAGACAGGTAGCTATAGCAACCATATGTAACTTTCGATTGTTACAGTTTGAGCTGAGGATTCATCCATTATGGTGGAAACTTACAGTTACTGCCCTTGGTTATTTTTGTGTATATACACTTGTACTAGTGTATCAGTTGTATATGATGCTTGTATGTGTGTGTGTGTGTTTTAGTATATATTCAGCAAGTGCATGCACATGAATGTGTGTGAAGGTTTTTAGTTAAGGAAAATGTAGAGGGAAGTGTGTGTAAATTCCATTTTTAACACCAAAAATTTCAAATCAGTAATGTACATCGTGATTCAGAGATCAGAATATTTTGTATTTTGTATTTATTTCCTTTCATGAAAAAAACAGTATGCACATAATTTTATTTTTGTAGTTTATGCCAGAATATTTTATATCCATTATTGTGTCACTTGTGTACATTTGTATTAAACCTGCTGATAGAAATAAATTGGATTTGTATATGGTGAAATATTTTTTCTTGTGTGCTATTTATATTTTTAGTGTCTTGATTCTGTTGCTCAAAACGTTATGGTATCATTCTGTTTTGCGTATTGGTATTACTTGGTTGAGATGAAATATTTGTTGTTGATGCAGCATCACTGATTTAAGACCTAATAAATCAGTCATCATTATTAGCCATCTAAGTTAGTCTGTTGTTAATATTAATGGCACAGTTGTCCCTGTGCATGTCATGAAGATATGTTGTGGTGTGGCAGTATAGCTCTACTCACCCTTGACCTCAGCACTAGTTTACTGCATGGGAAACACCCTTTGAACAAGAGGCTGTTTGGGCTCCTAAGTTGGCCTTTTGTGTTTATTACAAAGGTTTTACAATAGAATTTACTTTACATTCGTGTAGACATGTATAATCTTTTCTTACTGATAGTTTTTTTTTTTAATTTGCAGAGTTAGTTGGGCCATGGAGCAAAACAAACATGTTTAATCATGTTCGCTATCAGTGGAACCAACCAGCATCACGTCAAGTTGTGACCAGGACTTTTGGTACCTCTGTGGTTCAGAAGGGTCCTTTCACATGTTCCAAATGTCACAAAAACTACACTTGTAAATCAAATCTGGGTCGTCATATACGATTAGAATGTGGCAAAGAACCCCAGTTTCAGTGTCCATTTTGTCCTCAGCGTACGACACAAAATTCATCACTGCGGAAACATATGGAGCGACATATTGCGAGTAGTACAGGAACTTTAACCTCCAGAAAATAATTGTTTTAATATGTGCTTGCAGTTATTGTATAGAAGTTAAAATATATATGAATTATTAAGAATGGATTTTATCAAATGAAATAATGTTCAAGTGCAAGATAAATATTTAAAAATCATGCACCATTTGGTTAAATTGTTCCCAGTGGACATAGACAAAGGACTTGGGTCTTCATGGCAGTGAAATTCACATTCTTGTCTTTAGGGTTATGAATCTGTGTGATGTGTTAACTGTGTACCACGTGCCTCAAAATTTAGAGTAGGCAATATTGGAAGTATGTTCATGGTGTCTAGACAACTCATAATATGAATTTCAATTGCAGTGAGAGCTACAGATATAGGTGAAGATGTGCATTATGGTCTGTGGGGTTTTGATATTGTGCAGCCTGGTAAGTGGTTACCAGTGTTCTGGAGGAACATGCTGCCTTCATCTGCAGAAAGGATGTAGGTTTTGCCAGAAAAACATTTAATTCCAGTTGCCATTTGCCGTGTCTTAACATGGGCTGCTATGTGGCATTTTCTTATCCTTTGTTCATATTAGGCAATGTAACAAGACATTCACCACTTAGGCTGGAAATTTTGTCAAAATTTCCCCATATTTAGGTTAGTTTAATTCAAAAAACATTTTTTTGAAATCATGTTCAATATAGTTGAATAAAGAGATACCAACTTGATGTCGCTTGCTTTATTATTTCATTATTTAATGCTCAACATGTTTTGGATGTTAATACATCCGAAACATGTTGAGCGTTAAATAAAGAAATAATAAAGCAAGTGACATCAAGTTGGTCTCTCTTTATTCAACTATCAAGATGATGCACGGTCCAATAAACATAAGATTCATGTTCAATATATTTAAAGTTTGTATGTTGCTTGAAGATCAAATCAAGCACATGAGATAGGCAAGGCATGTAGCACCAGTGGGGGACAAGAGAAATACATACTGGCATTTGATGAGGAAACTTGAAGGAAAGTGGCTGCATGGAAGACCTAGACAAAGATGAGAGGATGATTTTAAAGTGGATTTTAAAGAAATAGAATGCGATGATGTAGATTCAATAATTTGGCTCAGGATAGGGACAAGTGACAGGTTTTGGTGAAAACAGCAATGAATCTTCAGGTACTACAAAATGTGGGGAATTTCTTTTGCTACCTGAGGACGTAGTGGCTTCTCAAGAGGGACCATGATTCATGGAGTTATTTAATTACTTTGTCTGAAGTATCTTGATTGATAACTGTTTGCTGTGACAGTCATAGGTATTAATTTTGTTGTAGTATGCAATGGTATTGCATACTGGAACTTTTCTTTTAGTCACATTCATTCATTCATTCATTCATTAGTATTCAGCCTTGAAGGCCGGGCTTGGCAGGAACCAGAGCTCAGTCATGTGACCGGTATGGCTCTGGCACACTGCATCCTGGGCAAGTTCTTGGGGGTAGTTTGCCATCGCTTTCCCCCGCCTTCAGACGTTCCCACTTTAGTTGCCAGATGCCTCCGTCCGCAACGACATGAGAGATCCTAGCAGCAAAAACTGGAACTGTGGGCGAGAAAGATGTCCGGTAGTAATTTTACCTAAATTCCGACTTCCACATAAATTTAGGGATCTTTTACGTGCTGCAAATCTACGACATTGGACTGATGGCTTTACTTCCCCTCCGAAGGAAGGCGTGCTGAGGATTTTTTTTTTCGCCCTAAAAATCCGACAGCTTCGGCCGGGTTTGAACCCGCAAACTTGGGTACTAAAGGCCAGCACGCTACCCCTAGACCACCGAAGCCGCTATTAGTCACATACAGGAACAAAATAAATGAAACATGTTTTTCTAAACATGAGATAATAATAGAAAGGAAAATAAGTTTAACATTTTAAAATTATGCTGATACAAGTATTTATGTTGTGTGGAGATACTTAATACCTTGGTCATGTATGAGCTGTGGCATCCTTCTAGATACGTCACTGGCAACAGACACACACTGATTATTGCATAAGGTATAGGAACACAGCTGTTGAATTCCTTGCCATGTTGAAGACTGTGAGCTGCTGATGTTTATTGTTCAGAAAGTTGTACTGTACATTTGCAGCCACAGATCTGAGTGTCTGTAGTCATCAGAGGACATTTCTTCATGACAAACTCCTGGTCACTCTTCATTGTTTGACAATTATCCAGTAACTGGTAAACTTACCAGGCACCTGACACATTGTTGACTTGCAATTTGTGTGGTAACTGGCATATTTCCCAGCCAGTGATGCATAGCACATTCCACAGTCACCTCATAATGCACAACTTCCCAGTCATCTGGTAACTGGCATCCTTCCTAGCCAACAGTGCTTGCCATACTTATTTGTAACTGGTATGCTTCCCAGACTATGTAAAATTTAAAAATAAATGGTTTAGGTTAAGATTTCACTCTTTTGGTTTCATATAAATTTTGTGGAAGTGATGGAAGAGTACTGTGAACCAATTCAAATCAGGTATTTTAGGTGCACTTCATAATGTGGACGTTGATAATGGAGTCAACAGGTTTCTCTGAAATGTCAGTTCATATCTACCACTGCTGTGAGCACAGAGATCACACTAACATTAACGAGACCGACAGATACTTAGGGGGTGCTGAGCTCTTGTATTTAAGCATTTGGTTTTTCATTATTTTAGGTTATTGCCAGAGACAGCAAGTTATTTTACAGGATTCGTTTTTTCCCCTATGGAGATTAAATAATAATAAGTCACTGAGAATCCTACATGGCAGGTGGGTTTTACTGTTGCATTTGCAATTAATGACACTGATTTTAACTTTGATGATAGATCAGAAGGTCTGTTGTCACAATTACAGGAAGAGGAAAGTAGGCTATACTGTACTTTTTTTTTTGTTTTTTAATGTTAATGTGATATGATTTTTGGTTTTATAAGACTAAAACATTTTTTTTTTGTTCAGTAAGGAAGATATACCTCCTCACCATGCTATTCTATACATGTATTAAGTACGGAGTTTTTCTTCATAATTTTTTTGCTGTTTATGTGTGATTGTGTATTTTTATAGTATATGTAATAAATTTATTTTTTTAGAATAGTGTCATGCCACTTAATTGTCCAGCTGCCTTATACAGAGTATGCATATTTCTGTTCGATCTAGACAAATCATGGTGTGCTGCAAAAATGAAAAAGCAATATACAAATTTCTGAAGCATACCACTGAAGCAAGTGCAGTGCCTCTATTGAACATTACGTAAAAATTTGAAAGATGATTTTGTTATGGTCCCTAATGATTTTACTTCATATGCTGTAATATACTGTATAAAATTTAATATAGATCTCATGTAGATGAACAGCGTTTGAGTTGTTTTGGCTTAGAAACGAAGATGGTCTATGTACAGCATTTTCTTCTATTTATTTACAAGTTACGGCTACTTATTTCTTAACCCTGTCCATGCTGAACATTTTGGCTAATTGAGAACAGTGAAGTAGCAAAGGATGTATTCCTGTGTCCATAGCATGGAACAAGTTAAATTTCTCATACATGGCTGAGATTTTATTGCTAGCACATGTTTTAGATTTATTTTCTTGCAGACTGTTCTTGACAATTATATATATAGTCAGGTATGTTTGAAATGGGATGTGTGGATATTTGAATATTTTTGTATTGCATCTGTCTGAAGTGGAAACCAGTCACTCAGCAGCCCCACCCTAACTGCTGTGTTGAAAAGTGTCAACCTGTACTGGCCACTCCTCTTCCCCTACATGAAACCCAAATATGAGTGGTTATTGTTATGGAACTATTTGATAAGAATTTTTTAATGGAGTGACAATCCCAGTGCCACTGCTAATATGCAGTAATGTACATGGCTTTTGTTTGTATCGTGACACAAGTGGAGTTAGTGCCAGAACATACGTACTGTATGTAACAGGCAAACACAAAAATTAATTTTCACTGGGAAAACTTTATTTAAAATAATCACCTCGGCAAACGAATTATGATTTTAATAAACAAGATGGGAGTGTTCAATTATAGGCTTGCATTTTATGTGAACATGAAATAAGTTGCTTAATTGTCTATGAATTTATTGAATTACGCTTGAAATGTGCCTGTGTTTATTACAAGATATGTATGTAGTCTTTCACCACTTCTGCTTGAAAATGAAAATGTATTTGCGTTTGGAATTTCTGACATTAAGTTCCATTTTGTTTATTAAGACTGACAATGTGTCTATTTTGGTTTGTGTTTTAGGATTATCTGCAACTGTTGGTGGTCCATTTTCTAGTCCTCTGCCCAAACTTACAAGTTTTGTAAGTCGCTGGCACACAGGAAGTGATCGATACAGTGGACCATATAGTTGTCCTAATTGTTCCAGAGTGTACCAACATCGGCCTTCACTTAGCCAACATCTGAAACATGAGTGTGGAAAGGAACCTCAGTTTCAGTGTCCTTTCTGTCCACAGCGAACGACACAAAAGGGAAGCTTACGCAAACATATGAGGAGGCGCCACAACTTTGAGAGCCATTCACAGTATTTATGAACACAGAGATGCACAGAATGGTTTATAGAAGGATATGGGATGTTACAGCTTCATGATCCAGTAACACTAGTTTTCTCAAAGTTGAGATAAACAGGAAGCTGATACAAGAAATGACTGCAATTTTGAGGGCGGCTAGAAGGACCATTTATGAAAGTACAGATGTATATAAGGACAGCACAGAAGGAAATGTCACATCTTAAGGAACCACCAACAGTATTATTGAATACAAAAGTTAGTCCAACAGGGGCTATAAATAACTAATTCCCATGTAAACTTGTGTATATTTCTCTGTATTTATGGAAGAAATATCAGGTCATATAGAATTAGAAGCTACTGTTATGATTTTCACCACAGTCTCTTGTATATATAAAAATAAATGTAAATAACCCTATCATTGTTAACCCAGAGCATACTGCTGCCCTTTGTTTGTTTCAGGATTATTATTTTCTTCAAAACATCCCTCAATATGATTATATTATTAGGGGTTCTTTACATATCAAAATGAATGCTGTATTTGGTGGTCCTGTCTGTCTGTCTGCCTGTTTGTGACATTGTATCATCACCCAAACCACTGGACAGATGCTTTTAAAGTTCAGTAAGAGTTTGTTAGACAGTTTTGGTTTTCAGCAGCAGTGGCCCTTTGTAAAATCAGTACAGCTCTCAAATTGTTGTGTGTGTGATGTACATATGTGGTATGCTTTACGTGAAAGTACTGAAGTAAGACCATGATAATTGTGGTCAATACAGAATTGTTTTTTTGAAGTGAATCCAGTTACCTTTCATAATTTTACTTTTATGTGTAATTATGTATCATTGTATGTACATACTAGAAATGGTTGTGTCATGTAACTGGGTTAACGTAATGTTCATGTGATCTGCGTTCTCGGATATTACGCAGTGTATAGTAGTGGTGGTAATATCCCAGAAGACCATAGATCTCCTTCATTTTGCGGCAGAAGCCTGAAATCACACATAATGTTCAGATGATAATTCATGGTGTCTCTTAGCTGTTCTTTCCACAGACAATCTATCAGTTCATCTGTTGATATATATCATATCCTTAGAGGGATACTGTGAAACTGATGTTGCAGTTGTGACTACAGTGTAGGTATCTTTTGACCACTCACCCAGTCACTCACTTGCTCACTCACAGAAACAGACAGACAGACAGACAAATCAACCAAGCACATTATGTAAGGCAAATGGACAGTATTACTATTAACTCTTGATCCTTTTTTATGGATCCTGAGAGTAATGTGGCTGGGGTGTTGGTTTGACCTGTTGCTGCCATATAATGTTGAAATTAAGAGTGTTTGGGGCTATACCTCCACTCCCCATTGCACTTTGATATCATGGTGTTTAATTAAGCACAGTAACAACTGTACCTTTTGCCTTCACCTTGATGTTAATTAACTATTTAATTTATGTTATACATAATGAAAGTGACATCACACTGTATTACATTAAGAATTTTCAACACTGTATGTATTTCAGGTTGCATATTCTGAACTAGCCTGATCACTGGATTCAGCTCTTTAAACACCAAATTCTGGTCTTGTAAATATTTCAATTCTGTCTTTGCTACTTATATTTTGCTCATTTCCAGTCTGCTTCATCTCACAAGTATCCATTTATTTCCTTCTTTGTCACCAAACATTACAGTATAGCATCTAATGCTCTTCCATAATATTTGGAGAGCCCTAGTTTAGGCCTCAGCAGGATGACCAGCTATTCTGATCAGCATGTTCATGGCTTACCTCAGTCTGTCCAGACACATGCCATGACTGTGTGACTTGTGAGGTTCTCACAGTATAGCTTGTGAAGATTGCTGTCTCCTGGTGTCCTGTGCTGTGTAGTTTGTACCTGTCCACCACACTACATGGTGTCACATCCCACGAGACAGTAATCTTCACCTGTTGAATGGCTGGCAGTTTGAAGTTATAACCGCAAACCTCCTGAATACACATTTCAAGCATTGACACTATACCAGCCGGTTTATTGGTAAAACCAAAATAAATGCAGTTATAATATTTTGTTTACAGCCATTAACTGCTTGTAAGCAGATTTTACTGTTATTTATATTGTTTATCAGCCATAAAAAATGTCATAATACACCTAATATCTAGTGTCTAAAGCTGACTGGTGGTAGTAGATTTTACACTAGTGACATTTGGTGCAATCTAGTGAACTCAATGAAGAATTCTGTCATTAAATTGAAATTAAAATATACTTTTCATTGGAGGGGTTACTTGGTGAATATACCCATTATTACTTGTAACAGGTTAATTTATTGTGTATACTTACTCTTCTTTTGGAAGAGTAATTGTGCCTGAGAATATTGTGAGCTGCTCAGTGTTCCCTCAGCATTTTCTGAAAAGTTTGATACCATACACTCAAATTGATTATGTAGGAAATAGGAAGGTGAAAAGTAGTGCTAAAGTTTAAAACTACTTCTGTTGTATGGTATTTTATTTTGAAAGTTGTTTAAAGTTTTGACTGCCATTGTGGATATATGGTTAATATCTCTCATGGATATTATTTGCATGCCATGGAACATGTGTGTAATAAAACAATGGTTTCATGTGCCTGTGAAGGAGCAACTTATCATGGCCATCTCTCACCCTGACTTAAAAATATAGAGTTCCTTTTGTACTGTCCTGTACAAATGTGTTTTCGTTTTTGAGGAGGAATTGGTGTATCAATTAAAATTTCTGTAGTTCATTTGTGTCTTAGTGGTTGTTGATCTGATACTTTTTAGGCATGTTGCATTCCTATGGAGCATTTATTAATATAACTCTTTGCAGCCATCTGACAGTTTTGTATGTTTGTCTGTCTGTACACATGAAACATCCCAGGGACTTCCAGGTACATTATATTGAAATTTCCTTTTGGGCAGAGTAACTGGTGCTTGTAAACCATTTTAGTTTTGGCTAAAATCAAGTTAAAATCTAGATACTTTTATGAAGAATGTCATGTGCTTGTGTGTATGCTTATCTCAAATGTAACTTGCTGCATATTTATAAGGGTGAAAATTCTTTGGAATAGGAGGTGTAAAGGAAATGAACCACCTGCCTTATGCTCAATACACTTTTTCTGTGTCTTGATGGTGGTTTTGGGATAATCTGTTTCAAACGAGTGAATGTAGCAGAATTTTTATACTGTGTTGACATACATGACTTGCTGATTTTAATGATCATGTTTGAGGAAATTGCCCATAATAGTGTAAGGTTGACTACCACATAAATGATACCAGCTTGAGGTCATCATATGCAGACAGGCATTGGTACTTATGAAAGAATTATTTTACCTCACAGAAGAGGAAAGGAATTCTGTCTTTAACATTGTATGAAAACCTATGAAATGATATATGTATGTATGTATGCATGCATGCATGCATGCATGCATGTATGTATGTATGTATGTAGGATAACAAACGTAGCTGTGTTCACTCATGAGTGCAGATATTTTCATACTTGGATGTCTGCAAGGATATGTTTTTAAACTCCTCATTTTGTGAAGCAGCATTGTTGGGTGTAATGAAAACACTTGATTATTGTCAGATGTAAACTTATGTGACACTGTTAGCAAAAGGAGGGTGTGTGTGTGTGTGTGTGTGTGTGGGGGGGGGGGCCATGAACAGCATACAACAATCCTAAATGTATGAGAAGTTTGACTGCATTGGAGTTAATTTAAAATGAGTTATTAATGTATTTATTGACAAATGCATGCCTGTTACAGGATCTGTGCAAGATATTGGGCAGTTGATGCTATGTCATCCTGATATGTCGGCAGCACAGGACAACACCCTATTTTCTTCAAGGATGGGAAAACTGAATTCTAATGATAGTGCAGTATTTGTGTCCAGTGTAGCTACTACTCCTTATGAAAATGAATGTAATCCTGGTTTTACTTGTGTGCAGTGTGGTAAAAGATATAGACAGAAAGGCAATTTATCAACTCACATGCGCTTAGAATGTGGCAAGGAACCACAATTTGCCTGTTCACTCTGCAGTGTCAGATTTACTCGTGTAACAAGTTTACGTAGACATATGAAAGGAAAGCATCATAACTTTATGTTGGAATCGAATATTTATCATAACTCTTATTAATGTGAAATATACCAGACCTGAATTGTGGCCATGCCATATGTCATGTGGTTAGTGCCAATTTTCTGCTGTGTAGTCTCAAGTACAATTCCAGGGTGGTCCATACGGGATTTGTGGTGGACAAAGTGACACTGGGGCACGTTTTTCTCCGAGTGCTTCAGTTTAAACTTGCCAGTTATAAGTTGCAGTACCAAGAGACTAACCTAGTAACCTTTTCCAACTTGTATAACTGCTACTAAATCATTATTGTACTTGAAGTGAGGCAGATAGTGTTATCAAGTACCATGGATGTTCAGTTGATTTCTGTGTTGTAAAATGAGGAATGATTTGTGATATATGAAAGACTGCATTTTTTTTGCTAAATAATAAAGTTCATGGATTGTAATAAAGCCTACTTTTGTTCATATTTTTAAGGCCCTTCAGAATGGAGGACACAGGAATTGTGCATTGAATTGCTGTCTTCCAGGATGTGATACCACTGTATCTGGTAGACAGTGAGGTTTTGGAGGGACCATCTGCCGCTGTTTTCTACATATAAGATGGGGGCAGCAGGTTCCCCTGAAATGTCAGTACCTCTGTACCAGACCACAAGGCATCATATGATAGAAAATATAAGTTTTCATGGTTACTGTCATGAGAACCTGAAACTTCACATGTTTACAGAATTTGGATTTGTAAATCCCATAGAAATTTGTTATTTGTAAAAGAATTGAGAAAATGGGATAATTGTGTTAAAATGTGTATTAGGAAGTTAAAAATTCTGTGTGAGAACTGAATTCTACTATTTTTGGATGGGATGTGATATTAGCAATGTTGGTTTACAATTTGGTTTTATCATCAGAAAGTTAAGTGGGTAGTTCACCTGCAGCAGATTTAAGATAGCTTTACTGCAAGTGTTGTGTAACACCCACCTTGAGTCTGTTCAGTTAATGTAGTTTATTATTAACAAGATGTTATGTTCAGTAGAAAACATCAAGTTGTACCTATAATTTTGTTCAGCCATTCTGATGTCACTTTTAATACCTTCTGTAGCTGCTCTTCTCCGATTTTCTTGCAGACTGAGTAAAACTGTGAGAAATATCAGGCAGGTTAGTTGGTCTTTGTGACATCAGACTGCACAGTCATTTCCTTCTGGACTTTCTTTTTTCCTGATCAATACATATTAGAACAATGTCTTACAGTACGTCCTCATTGAATGTTGATGTCACGTTCCTATAAATTGCAAAATAGAGCAAAGCAACATGCAAGGAACATTTCTTTTTTTCCCTCCAGTGAGTATTAATGAGAAGATTTGAGATTTTGGTTGTTTAACCCTTTGACGCCTAAAGACCCCTATAGTGGTCGTACCGCACTGCTAACCTCTAAACGTTGCATTTTATATATTTATTCAACAAATACAGGTACTGAATATTTTAAACATG
>Ga0123355_10013490_pt1 | contig 12723 bp, 10 predicted proteins | sample TergutEmb28metaG_3_FD_89872 | JGI IMG/M metagenome (GOLD analysis project Ga0123355, IMG submission 89872) | Embiratermes neotenicus P1 segment gut microbial communities from Petit-Saut dam, French Guiana - Emb289 P1 | ecosystem: Host-associated > Arthropoda: Insects > Digestive system > Gut ...
TGCGCCGATAAAAGCCAGATTCTATCCTCAAGGGTACGTTTGGCGCGCAATATCAAAAAATATCGTTTCCAGCAAAAGCTAAGCGTCCAGGATGCTTCCGCCATGGTGCACGAGGCGCAAAGCTCATTAAGCCGCGCCGGGGCCGGGCTGTTTCACCAAATGGATATCCAGGCCCTGGGTGAAACAGAGCAAAAGGTTTTTGTGGAAAAGCATATTGTGAGCCCGGAGTTTTTAAAGGGAAATTTGCCGAGAAGCCTACTAATCAGCGACAACCAAAACATCAGCGTAATGCTAAACGAGGAAGACCATATTCGTATCCAGTCCATTCAGCCCGGGGATAAGCTTTGTGATGCCTTGGCCACGGCTAATCAAATAGATGATTTAATAGAAGAAAGCGTAGAGTTCGCCTTCCATCCCGAGTATGGTTATCTTACTGCCTGCCCCACCAATACAGGTACGGGGCTTAGGGCGTCTTTTATGATTCATCTGCCCTGCCTCGAAAAATCTGACCAGCTTAAAAATCTGCTTCCCATGATAAGTAAGTTTGGCATAACCTTGCGCGGGATTTATGGAGAGGGTACAGCCCCCATGGGCAGTATCTATCAGATTTCCAATCAGACAACCTTGGGTAAAAGCGAAGAAGATATAATTCAAGGCCTGCAAAATGTAACCAAAACCGTAATCGAGCAGGAAAATAAGGCAATGGAGAAAATGCTCGCCGCCAGTCAAGACGATGTGGAAAACAGTATCTACCGGGCCTACGGCACATTGGCATATAGCCGTAAAATAACTGCAAAAGAATCTATGGATATGTTAAGCCTAATTAGGTTAGGCTATATGACAGGGCTATTAGACAAAGAAAAACCCGCCAAGCAGGTATATCAAATCATGATGGAAATACAACCCGGGCATCTAATGCGCATAGCCGGGCGTGAAATGAATGAAAACGAACGTGATACAACCAGAGCTAGTTATCTAAGAGAAATATTTCAGTAAAATGAGACCTAATTCCCCTCCTAGGAGGGGAATTAACTGCGCCCCATTACAAAGGAGGTACATAGGATGAACAGTCCTTTTACAGAAAAAGCACGCCAAGCCATTAAAAACGCTCAGGAGTCTGCCGAGGCCCTGGGCCATTCTTATGTAGGAACAGAGCATTTATTGTTAGGCCTAGCCAAAGTCCCAGACGGCGTAGCCGCCAAAGCATTAGAAACCCAGGGTGTAAACCCGGACGATATCGAAAAACAAATAAAAGAAACAGGCAGCCAAGGTAAATCCACAGGCGGCCCAGCCGACTTCACTCCCCGCACAAAGAGGATTTTTGAGATAAGCAAGCAAGAAGCCATGAAGATGCAAGTAAGCTACGTAGGCACCGAACATTTACTAATCGCAATACTAAAAGAGCAAGACAGCATAGCCACCCGTATACTAATCGCCCTAGGTGCAAATGTCCAAAAGCTTTATGATGACATGATGCAGATGCTTGGTGGCGGTAATACCATGCAGCAAGGTAGCCCGTTTGCGCAGCCCTTCCCAATGACATTGGGCCAGATGATGGGCCAGCAAATGGGACAAAAACCCCAAAAAGGCCAAACCCCCATACTGGATAAATTCAGCCGAGACTTCACAAAAATGGCTAAGGACAATAAGTTCGACCCAATAGTAGGCCGCAACAAAGAAACAGAGCGGGTAATACAAATATTAAGCCGCCGTACCAAAAATAATCCATGTTTAGTTGGTGACCCTGGAGTGGGAAAGACAGCCATAGCCGAAGGCCTAGCCCAGCGTATAGTGGCAGGGGATGTGCCGGAAACGGTAAAAGACAAACGGGTAGTGGCACTGGACTTACCGGGGATGGTAGCCGGAACTAAGTACCGCGGCGAGTTTGAAGAGCGCATCAAGCGGGTAGTACAGGAAGTCACAACCAACACAAATGTAATCCTGTTTATAGACGAACTCCATACTCTAATAGGTGCGGGCGGTGCCGAAGGTGCCTTAGATGCCGCCAATATCTTAAAGCCGTCACTGGCCCGTGGTGAGATGCAAGTAATAGGTGCTACCACCCTAGACGAGTACCGCAAGCATATAGAAAAGGACGCCGCACTGGAAAGACGCTTCCAGCCGGTAATGGTAGATGAACCAACAGAGGACGAAACAATCGAGATATTAAAAGGCATAAGGGATAAATACGAAGCCCATCACAACGTAAAAATTACAGACGACGCTGTAGAAGCAGCCGTAAGACTTTCCGCCAGATATGTAACTGACAGGTTTTTACCGGATAAGGCAATAGATTTACTGGACGAAACCGCCTCAAAAGTGCGGCTGCGCTCTTATACCGCACCGCCAAATATTAAAGCCCTAGAAGAACAAATTGCAGAGCTGGAGCTAGAAAAAGAAGCCGCGATAAAAGTAGAAGAATTTGAAAAAGCCGGCCTGCTTAAGCAAAAGCAAAATGAAGTAAAAAAGCAACTGGAATCTGAGCAAATTTCCTGGAAAGATGCCAACACCAAGTCTCATCACATAGTAGACGGAGACGAAATAGCCGATGTGTTAGCTTCTATGACGGGCGTCCCGGTAAAACGGCTGCAACAAGAAGAAGGCCAGCGGCTTATGCAAATGGAAGACACTTTGCATAAGCGTATCGTGGGCCAGGATGCGGCGGTTAAAACCATATCCCGGGCTATTAGGCGGGGTAGGGTAGGGCTTAAAAACCCTAGTCGGCCTATAGGTTCTTTCCTATTTTTAGGGCCGACAGGGGTTGGTAAGACGTATTTATGTCGCGCTCTGGCAGAGATATTATTTGGCGATGAAAATGCAATCATCCGCATAGATATGAGCGAATATATGGAAAAGCATAATATCTCCAGGCTAATAGGCTCCCCACCGGGGTATGTAGGCTATGACGAAGGCGGCCAGCTAAGCGAGCGGGTGCGGCGTAAGCCATACTCTGTGATACTGTTTGATGAGGTGGAGAAGGCCCATCCTGATGTGTTTAATGTTCTCTTGCAGGTACTGGACGACGGTCATATTACCGACGCCCAAGGCCGCAAGATTAATTTTAAAAATACCGTAATTATCATGACCAGCAACGTAGGGGCCAGGTCAATTGTTAATCCCAAAAAACTGGGCTTCGTATCTGAAGTAGATAAAGGCCGCTCCTACGAGGATATGAAAAAAACTGTGATGACCGAAGTAAAGGATTTGTTTAGGCCGGAATTTTTAAACCGGATAGATGATATCATAGTCTTCCATCCATTAGACCATGAAGACGTGCAAAAAATCACTCACCTAATGCTAAAAGAAACCGCCGACCGCATTAAAGAAAACATGGATATAGAACTGACATACACAGACGCGCTTGTAGAGCATATAGCCAAAGAGGGGTACGATCAATCCTATGGCGCAAGGCCTTTACGCCGTGCTATCCAAGCCAAAATCGAAGATGAGCTTGCAGAGGCAATTTTACTGGGCCGGTTTACCGAAGGCATGAAAATCCACGCGGATTATGTAGACGAAGCAGTAGTCTTTACAAGCTAGCGACACCGCTACGAAGGAGGCACTTATGCGAAAAAAAATCGTGTATTCTCTTATGATATTTCTCGCGGCAGGCCTGTTGTTCACTGCCTGCGGCTCTTCAAACGGCAATGACGAGCCACCTGCAAACGACTACGAAGAGGTGTATCTGCCATGCCCACCAGAGGAAGACCATATCGAAGAACCCCCTCCTACTCCCCCTCCTTCCCTGGTACTTGCCTCCCCGGAAGGCTACGCAGGTTTCCCATCCCTACACCTCGTTTCCGAACTCGACCCCTTTGCGGTAGAGCGGTCATTCTGGCATGACGGAGCGGCGGCAGTATGGGGCACAGGCGACGAGTACAATTTTGAAAACGTACCGGTACGAATACGAGGCCGAGGCAATTCCACGTGGGTTAGGGGCACAGAAAAACGGCCCCTACGCTTGCGCTTCCCTGAAGCCAGACGTATGTTCGGATCCGAATATGCCCACAGGGACTGGATTCTAATAGCTAACCTCTTCGACCCATCCCTAATAAGAAATTACAGCGCAAAATACCTAGCAGGTTTACTAGATAATCTGCATTTCACGCCAATGTCCCTATTTGTACATTTATATATAAACGGTGAGTACTGGGGAGTGTATGAGTTCACAGAAGAAAGAGACCCATCTCCCGGCCGCGGCCTTCTGCTTTTTGACCCAGACCCCACAATTAGTGAGTATATGTTTGAGCTGGACGGCCATTTGCTGGGATGGCGGTCAGATGAATTTGTAGAGGACGAGGATTTTTTTGTAGCCGGGGAAGGAGATGCTGCCAGGGCCTATGACATCCGCTTCCCGCGCCAAAGAGATTGGGACGGGCATCTGGAATATTTAAGTGATTTCGTCCGTGATGCAGACGAAGCTATCAACTCAAGGGATTTTGAAGCCATTGCCCGGGTAATCGACATTCCGTCCTTCGTAGACTTTTATCTTGTTCAGGAGCTGACAAAAAATATCGATGTAGGCAGATTTAGCGTATTTATGACCCTGCAAGGCCAAGGAGACGAGAGACGTATCCACTTTGGCCCGGTATGGGACTTTGACCGTTCGGCAGGCAACACTTTGTATTGGACAGCCCCCCAGTTCGGCCATGCATCCGTCCGCAATAACTGGTTTAGAAATATGATGGCCGTGCCGGAAATATTCGATATCGTAGCCGAGCGTTGGAACGAAGTAAAAGACGGCCCTATCCGCCAGATGATTAACAGCGTAGATTATTTGACCACCCGCTACGAGGAATCATTTTTGCGCAATTTTTACAGGCATGACCATATACTGGGTGCCGAGTATCCATATCCCAGGTGGTTTGTGATGCTGCCTAAGGAAACCCGCGAAATAGACACCCACCAAGGCCAAGTGGAATATCTCCTAAACTGGTTTGAGCAGAGGGTTGAGTGGTTAGACGACTTTTATAACCGGCGGCGTGACTCGATTAATTATTGGTGGGCTGGGGTTATAGAGTAGGCTTCTTCCGAAATTCCGAATGAGCGGCCATTAAAGCCTGTACGTTTTATGGCCGTAAATGTAATTTCGGAAGAAGTCCAAAGATAAACAAATGACGGCCTAAGGAGATTCTTATGGGAAAAAGAATCGTATGTATTGCTGTTTTAATGCTAGTAGCGGGCTTTTTATTTGCTCTTAAGCGGCGAGGATTTATACTACGAAAGCGAAGGCTTTCCGTCTTTGCGCCTTAGGGCAGAGTATGACCCATTTAATCAGGAAAGGGAGTTCTGGCATTATGGTACAGCTACAATGCGTGGCGCGGGGTATGGACGTAATTTTGCAAACGAAGAAGTGAGATTACGTGGGCGCGGTAACAGTACATGGTGGTTTGGGCGGGACAAGCGCCCTCTAAGACTAAGGTTTTCGCCGCCCAGATACATGCTGGGCTCATGCAATCCCCATAGGGATTGGATACTTTTAGCTAACCACTTTGACCGTTCTTTAATGAGAAACCATGTAGCCTTTTATCTTGGCGGCTTACTAGAAGGGCTAGATTTTACGCCCATGTCACGGTTCGTTCATTTGTACGTTAACAACGTGTACATGGGCGTATACCAGCTTACAGACGAGCGTAACCTTGGCCCTGGGCGCACGGAAATACATCTAGACTCCGACCCGACCCTAAGCGAATTTATGCTGGAGATGGACGGCAGGGTGCGATACATACCGGAAAACGAAGGCCTAACATGGGTAAGAACAAACTCTGGCCCCCTTGATATCCGCTTTCCAAGCGGTGATTACCATACCCTAGAACATGCTGCATATGTACGGGCTTTTATAAACCGTGTAGGTAGTGCTATAAGCGGCGGTAATTTTGAAGAGATTGCAAGGCTTATTGATATCCCCTCTTTTGTGGACTTTTTCCTTGTACAAGAGCTGATAAAAAACCCGGATGTAGGCTGGTCCAGCGTATTTATGACATTGCGCGGCACCGGCGAAGGCAGGCGGGTTTTTATGGGGCCATTATGGGATTTTGACATAGCTATAGGCAATTATCATGACCAGGCACACGGACGATGGGCAATGGAAGGCAAGTATGGGTACAGCCCTTACGGTTTAACGGCGGCTACCCGCAACAGTTGGTTTAGGGATCTTATGCATGTTCCCGAGTTTGCGGAAATTACGGCAAACAGATGGAAAGAGATACGAGATAGCCAAATCGCCCAAACCCTGCGAAATATAGAGTATCTTGCTGTAACCTATGAAATGGAGTTTAACCGCAACTTCCAGCGGCATGACATAATGGGGATATATTTATGGCAAGATCCGGCGCATATAATTGAAATAGAGACATTTATGGGGCATGTGGAGTTTTTACTTAGCTGGCTGGAAAGGCGTATTGTTTGGCTGGATGGGTATTTTTCGCAGTTTGCTAACTAATCTGGCTTAGATTAAGGGCACAAGCTGCTATAGTTTTTGCGTCCCTAGAGAAGTCTTCGAAATCCATTTCGCCTTTAAAGTCTATCGTCTGCATAGCGTAGGTTTTTATTTTTTTCAGGATAATGCATTCATGTTCTTTCATAAATCACAACCCCCGTTTCCGCAATCTCATGTTGTATACGCCCGCCATCAATTATTTGAGATAGCTCAATTAAATCAATTGGGATTTTGAGTGTTTCTGTGATATCCTCAAGGATACCAAAAAAATCAATCCCTCTTAATCTACCTTTGCTATCAATAAGGATATCAACATCGCTTAATTTGGATGGATTTCCTGTGGCGTAAGAGCCGAAAAGCGTCGCTTTTTCGATTGGATTGGTACTGAAGATAGGATATAACTTTTCCTTTATTTCGGTGGTTGTATATATAGCATCCATAGTGGTGTCCTCTCTGCTTTATTCAACACGGATAATCACCAATTAAGAATAACCTTACCAGACTCACCGCTGCGCATTACCTCAAAGGCCTTAGCAAAATCCCTGTAATCGTAGTGGTGGGTTATTATTTTTGCAATTTCATGCTCTAAACCGGACTGTAAAAGGGCACTGGCCCTATACCAGGTATCATACATCTGGCGGCCGTAGATGCCTTTCATGGTTAAACTTGAGAAAATCACCTTATCCCAATCGGTTTTGGTATCAGCCGGTAAAATCCCAAGTATCGCAATTTTACCCCCATTGGCCATTGCGTCAATCATATCGGTAAAGGCGGCAGGGCTGCCGGACATTTCCAATCCCACATCAAAGCCCTCTTGCATCCCTTTAAAACCTTTCATAGCATCGGATAATTTTTGTTTCCTCACATCGATAGCGGCGGTAGCACCTAGTTCTTTAGCCATCTCAAGCCGGATTGGGTTTATATCGGTTACAACGATATGCCTAGCCCCGGCTCTTTTTATTATAGGCACCGACATAAGCCCAATAGGCCCAGCACCTGTTATTAATACATCCTCACCCAGTACATTAAAACTAAGGGCTGTGTGTGTGGCATTTCCCAGCGGGTCAAGAACACTTAGCACATCATGATTTATATTTTCATCGCATATCCAAATATTTTCCGCAGGAAAGGCAATATATTCCGAGAATACCCCATCCATGTTAACACCAATCCCCACGGTTTGCCTACATAAATGAGGATGCCCAGTAATACAGTGGCGGCAGCTTTGGCAAACAATATGTCCCTCACCGGATACCAGCTGGCCCGGTTTTACATTGGTCACATGTCGGCCCACTTCTACAACTTCGCCTACAAACTCGTGGCCTATGATTTGCGGGGTCTTGATAGTCTTTTGGGCCCAGGAGTCCCAGTTATATATGTGAATATCCGTACCGCAGATAGCGGTTTTTTTGATTTTAATCAAAACCCCAGTATCGGTTATGGCGGGGGTTTTGACATCTGTAAGGGCTAGGCCGTTTGGCTCGGGGGAGTGCTTTACTATGGCTTTCATATGTGCCTCCTTGTGGGTTATACCGATTCCAAATCGGTATTAGATGGATTTTGCTTAATTTATTTTATACTGTTTGCTAGATAAATCAATTGGTTGAGGCTTTGAAATATATTTGAATTTACTTATTCGAATTTTGTGGAAAAATTGCAAAAAAAGAATTGACACAGAATGTGATAGGTGTTAAGCTGCTCACCTGTACTGGAATACATTATATATTGACTAGAGGGTGGTGTTTATGATTGTGGCAGAGTGTGAGTAAGTATACGAGACGTTAGTCTTCTCCTGATAGCAAGTAATGGACTGTAACTGAATGTTATAGCATAAAATGGAGGGATGTATAATGAAAAAGAAAATACTTTGCTTACTTTTGCTGGCATCGTTATTATTTAGCTTATCACTTGCAACTTTTGCACGGGAAAGTGTATCTGAAGTAGTGCCTTTCGATATTGTTGAACGGGATAACTTCCCTGAACCAGTCCCCTTCGATATAGCCCCGGAATGCGGGACAATCATAGACGGGGAAACATTTGCGGCAGCTGTAAACGAACTATATGCTCTTATGGCTGATCCTACATGGGATGGAACTTTGCCGAGGGTGTTAGAAATTATTCAAGATTACCATAATACCCAGTTTGATGATTGCTGCCACATTGTCTTTCATGAAGATGATATGACAAAACCTGACTTCATTATATCAGTAGAGTGGTTATATTTTGAAAATGAACCCCGGGTTTATATAACAAATTCCTATGGCGTTCAAGTCAGTATTGATGATGATTCGCTTCCTGCTGATATAGTAGATATAGCTATCTATCATATAAATACCGATACCGCACCTCTTAAAAATTATCTTGAAATAAGTGCGTCAAGGTTTGATGCAAGCATGGCTTCAAGCTGTCAGCATCTCAACAGATTCCGAGTTTTACGTCATACGACGAATAATGGCCCAGATGCTGCTCGTTGTTGGTCAAGAAGAGAGTATTTTACAGTATACTGCAATGCTTGTCGCATACAGGTGGGGACGAGCGTCGACAGTATTAATGGACCCAGTCACGATTTACGTCTTAATGCTCAGAACAGATGGGTTTGTTCTCGTTGCCTGTGGATTAGACCATAGATTGCTCCTCGTTTTGAAATCACCTTGCAGGTGCATAGCAATCTCTGTGGGGTGATTTTTTGTGTTAAAAAGCTTGACAGATTATGTTAAACATTGTATTTTAATGCCAGTAATAATAATTGGAACTGGCGGGAGTAAAGACCATTAAACACAGTGCGTTATGGCATGGAGCTGTTGTATGAACATAGAAGATAGAAAACTAATGGAACTTAGAGAAGATAAGGGTATTAGCAAGGCTGAATTTGCCACGGTTATATTTTCAAATGCCGCCACTGTTAGCAAGGTAGAGCGAGGTGAAAGAGAGTACTCTCCCGAGCAGCGGATTCTTGCGAAAAGGCATTTAGATATTCCCGGTATGCCCCTGACTGAGAAGGATCGCGCCACTGCCAAAGATCGTTTATACAAAATGCGTGACCATGTTAGAAATAGAGATTTTCGCAAAGCGAGAGAGATATGTAAAAAATATGCGAATCTGGTTAACCTAGAGCCTGTTGATATCGAGTTGTCCATGCTGTACCGTTTGTTTGAAGTTATTCTATTGCTGTTTACGGATAAGCATGACGATGCTAAGGAAAGGCTTGATTATCTTCAAGGCCGATTGGATGACATTAATGCATTGCACCAATATTATTTTTACTTTAATATGGGTGTGTTTCATATTATGAATGGACGTTATGTAGATGCTTTGGAGTATTGCAAGATGGCACTTGATTTAAGTAATTGTCATCATGACTTTTATCCTGATGACAGTGAGAAGCCAAGGCTTTTTGCTGGTATAGCTACGTGCTATATAAACCTTAGTTTTCCAAATCGTGCAATTATTTATTTGCTTAAAGCTCGAGGGTTATACACCGAAAAAAAAGCAAGCAGGCTCGGTTTGTTTTTAGACATAACATTAGCACAAAGTTACATAATGATAGATGCCTTATATGAAGCTGAAGGATTAATAGATAGTTGTCTTGTGCAGGCAGACAGTCTCGAAGATGATTACTATATAGGGCTTGCAATGCTTAACTTTGGCGAGTATTATGTAAAAAAAAGAGATTGGGGAAATGCAATTGAGTGCTTTGACCAAGCTGCAAAATGCTGCGATAAAGCTACAGAAGCGTACTTTGCAGCTGTTTATCGTAAAATCCGATGCTTGATAGATGCCAGGGAATTTGCCCAAGCAAGAAAACACATAAAGAAAGCACAAGTGATATATGATACACATGATGTATATTCGATACACATCGAGTCCCTAGTTCATTGCCTAACCATAAGTACCCGCAAAACTCTTCCTAATGACGAAGCCGTGAACTATATTTTAACTGTTACAATCCCACACTATGAAAAAACATGTGATTTGTTTGAGTTAATAGATTGCTATAAGCTTCTGGAAGAAAATTTTCGCAAAACTGACAATTCAAAAAAAGCACTGTTGATGAAAGAGGCTATACTTGCTATACATGAGCGAGTGCCTCCGCAATAAGAAAGGAGCATAGTTGTTATGAAGAAAAAGATAATTATCGCCATTGTTTCCTTTACAATTGTACTCAGTCTATTAGGTACAAGCGTTTATGCCACCCCCACTCGTCCATGTCTTCCACCAGTACCACACAGGGGTACTGTGTATATCTGCCTTTGTGAACCAGACATCTCTGAAGCAGAGTACCCCGAAGAAGAACCGCTACAATATACGCCTGCGCCATAACACATACCAGCTATAGCGGCAACAATCAACATTAAAAAAACCTCTTGCATAACCAGACAATGCTATCTCCTCCTCGATACCATTGTCCAAATATGCAAGAGGTTTTTTAATTAATAAAATTTATCATACATAGGCACTCACATCTTGATTTTATCGCCATTATCAAGCGCAAATTTCTTGACAAACAATAAATTGCGATATCATACCCACAAACAGGGGAGTTATACATATTGCTTTAAATCTAACATTACCTAAGTAATCCAACACATTAAAATATGATATCTATAAACTGCAACAACGCAAAAAATGGATATTGCTGTAAAGCCGAAAAAGCCATAAATTCTACATACAAATAAATGAAAGGGGCATATCAATGGACAATCAAGAAAGAGGCATATCAACGGAAAGCCATCCCGACAGGATTAGACTTAATAAAATCATTGGCAAAAACATTGTGATTGAAAGAAGGCGGCGGGCTATGACCAGAGATGTATTAGCAGAGCTATTAGATGTATCATCATCTCATATGGGCTTAATGGAACGTGGAGAAAGAGGAGTACACTCATTTCATTTGGATAGAATATCAAAACTTTTTGGTATACCGGTTGGCGATTTATTTGTTCGCTTAAATGACTATGAATCGTATGAAATAAACGCTGCGGATGCAGAAATGCAAGCAAACAGGGATACACTCTATGCCCTTTCAGGGGAGCTTAACATAGCAGAGATAGAGTTTACTGCAGATGTGATAATGGGCCTTTTATCTATGCGGGGAGTTCTCGACTCGAAATAAAAGCCCATTTTATTTATATTTGGGGGTGGTTGTATGATTGAGATATAGCGGTAAGGTGCATACACCGCACCTGCCTGTAAACCAGACATAATGAACTGAGCCCGAACAACAGATGAAGAACGAGAGGAGAAACGTATGAGAATTGCTAGACAAAAAGCGGCGAAGGTGCTATGCTTGATGTTAGTAATAGCACTTGCGCTAAGTGTTGTTACTCAAGTTGTTGATGTGCGAGCAAATAATGACAGGTTACCAGATTTCACAACAGACATTCAAATCATGGACGAGGCATTCGCAACTATTGATTTATCCGAACTGCCTTTAGGCGAGCCGGGATTTGACGCACGAGATATTTGTTTTACTTTAAGTGAGTATTTTTTGGATGACGACATGCTATACGATACCCTGATAGACCCCCCAATAAGCGTTCCGATGGAATTATTGACAGAGGAAGAGCTTGCTCTTTTTGAGGAAGGCAGGGCTTTGAGTAGCGAAGAATTACCTCCAGATAGAGGCCAAAGGCACATACCGGGGCAGCCTACATTAGAGAATAGTGAACTGCGAAATATTGAGCCCACACCAGGGCCATTTGATTTTGATGTGCATGGCCAGGAGCAAGGTGCCCTAAGTGCAACACGTGTTGCACGTACTCGCTTTTTTGGCGGAGGGCATACTGGTGGAAGTGTGCCTCCCAATAGGGATACCACTACGCCAGGCATGTTTTATCTCCCCGGCCATGGCAACTTAGTAAGGGCAAACCATAGATTTAGCGGTTGGAGAGATTGGAATAATGTCATATGGGCGGCGGGAGCACCGGCGGTTTGGCATACCGCGTGTGACGGTGAGTGGCATTTAACTGCCGATTGGATCCCCAATACTCAGGCAGCGGCAACGGTTCGTTTTTTTGGCGGTGGGCACACAGGAGGAACAGTGCCAGCAGCTATGCCTGTTAATACATCCAGCCCACCAAGGACAATAATCCTCCCCGGCCCAGGAACTATGACCAGAGCAGGCTATACATTTGGCGGATGGAGGGATTGGAATCAAGTCATTTGGCCGGCTGGTGAGCGAGCAACATGGACCACAGCATGTACTGCTAACTGGGATTTGACGGCACACTGGGTTCGTCAAAGTGGTGGTGGCGGTAGTTTATTGGTTAGGTTTAATGGCAACA
>Ga0123355_10013491_pt1 | contig 12722 bp, 2 predicted proteins | sample TergutEmb28metaG_3_FD_89872 | JGI IMG/M metagenome (GOLD analysis project Ga0123355, IMG submission 89872) | Embiratermes neotenicus P1 segment gut microbial communities from Petit-Saut dam, French Guiana - Emb289 P1 | ecosystem: Host-associated > Arthropoda: Insects > Digestive system > Gut ...
ATAAAATACGAGTATAAAAGTTATTTTGGGACACATTTGTGTAAGTTGACCACTTGCTTATGTTGACCACTTTTTCAGGAACCGTCGGTGGTCAAGTTAGACAGGTTTTACTGTATTATGGTCTTATGGGATGTGATACGATGCAGTCTAGTAAGCAGGTTCCTCCAAAATGTTCATACCTATCTATAAGCGTTGTTTAAACATCATGGAAACTGAAGTCAGTCAGTCACTAACCCAGCAGTGCCAACAGCATACGGTACTCCCCTGCTGTAACCCATCCAAGTACTGACAACACTCAAGATTACTTAACTATGATAGGAGATCAGGAAGTGGTGTTTTCAACCTTGCACAGTCATTGGCCATGGTACCTACCCAATATACTACACAGTGTCACATCTCACATTCCTTTTTATCCAATTTACCATGCCAGCAAAACGCTATATTACACTTACTTCAGTGCACATGCACACACATACACGAATTTGCACACACACACACACACACACACACAAAATGTGAACATATGCAGGCATGCAGAAATTAAAACACATTCCAAACACCAAGCTGAATGAACCGTTATGGACACTACATCAGACACAGAATCATACAATGGACAGATTCTTTGTTGGCTTTGAATACTTTAAGAAATCCCACCAATTTCATACTCATTTTAACTCTTAGGGAGCCCCAGGTTCAAATCTCAGCCCAGGAACTAGCCATCCTAACAAGAGACTTTTTATGGCTTTTCTCAGTGCCTTCAGGCGAATGGAGGGATAGTACCTTGAATCACGCCACGGCTGCTACTGCCCACATCCTTTGCAATGAATTTAATAATTATCCTATCATTCACCATGGTATAATTGGCACCATGGAGAGGGTACAATGTACAGAAAAACGCGGGCTAATTACACACAATGAATGATCACGGAATCACACATACTCAGCTACTTACACTGTCATCATCATCTGGGCAGTAACTCAAGAGAAGGTCCAAGATAAATTCTGCATGAGGATTTTGCTTTGGTCCAGGTGCAGCATCCTTCAGGATGTTACTTAACATATTGTAATGCTTGTCATTCTCATACTGATGCAGTTTGTTGGTCAGTAATGACACCTGCCTCTCCTCTGCCTTCAGACGAAGCATGCATCTGTCAGCAATCCGCTCCAAATCACCAATTGCCTTTCTCATCTCTGCCATCTTTTGCTCTGTTGAAATGCCAGTCCGCTTAGCGTTATTAATTGAACTAGTTACTTGCTTTAAACTTGGTAATGCAACTTTCTGTTTCACATTTGTGTTCAAGGTTGTCCTACAGGGATTACTTTTGCTAGCACTAATGTTCCTCTTTGCCTCTCCTCCCCCACCGACTGCTTCACTTCTTCTGTGCAAATCAGTGCTTGAGTCACACTCAGGCAAATGATTGCCATCCAGGTTTCCTGTGCTCACATGCAAATCTTTTGGCTTATCATCACTGGAACTCACACTGCTACTATGTGTTTCCTGACCTACCTGCACTTGAGAATTGAATGTCATCATATTTACTTCACTGTCATCAAGCAACACCTCTACAATCCACTCATCATCTGCAGCACTGTTGCAACCATTTGGTTCACTTGGCTCCATAAGAATTCCCTGAGATTTCTTCATCCTCCTGTCACCACTGACAACCTTCTTTGGTCCTGGCAACCTCTTCATGGCCACAGGTTTCTCCTGCTGAACTGTCTTCATAGCAGACTGTATGATCTTCATTTCTAGTGGTTCCCTTTCCTTCTTCCTCTCTTCCAAAGTCATTTTTTCATTCTTTGGTGGAACAATCATCTCGTCTTTCTTGTCAAATTTATTTTCCTTAATTTTGTTCAAGGTCGCACTCTTTTCCTTCATTGTTATAATCCTCTTCTCAGTTTCAGGTCCATGATTAACTGCTGATTTCATTACTTGTTTGTACTTCAGATTTCTAAGTGACACTGCCTTTATGGTTTTCTTGGCTGTGATGGATGGCTCCACTTTCTGTGGCTTTGTTTTGTTGCCGCCAGAAACCACTTTCTTTGGTGTTTCCTTCTTTTTCTTCTTCTTTGAAGCAATTCTGACGGCAATACTAGGTATGTTTCTTGCTGAGGTTTTCTGGATTGACTTTTGTTTTGAAAGAGTCTTCTGCTGTTGCACTGGTTTATTGGTAATTTTTTGAGGATATGCTCTTCCAATAACTTTCTGTTGTGACGATTTTCCAAAAACCTTATGTTGTGGTTTTCCTGCATATTTATGCTGTGATGGTCTGCCTATCAATTTCTGTTGTGACAAACTTCTCACAATTTTTTGTTGACTTTGTTTTCTTATAAGTGTCTGTGAAGCCTGTTTTCCCAATACTTTTTGTTGACTCTGCTTTCCAGTGACCGTCTGTTTGTTTTGTTTTCCCACACTTCTCTGCTCAGTATGTTTCCCAATTATTTTCTGTTGAGTTTGTTTTCCCACAATTTTCTGTTTTCCCACAATTTTCTGTTTTCCCACAATTTTCTGTGCAGTCTGTTTTCTCACAATTTTCTCTTGACTCTGTTTTCCCACAGTTTTTTGTTGAGTTTGTTTCCTCACAATTTTCTGTTCCGCTTGCTTGCTCATAATTTTCTGCTGTGGCGGCTTTCCTGTAGTTTTATTCTGCAGCACTTCCCTTTTCACAATTTTCTGCTTCTTTACAGGTTCTGCTAACTCATCCTGAAGTTTCGTCAGTTCTAGAAGCTTTTGGTTCCCTACTGACCTATCAGGCAGGGTTGCCTGCAATACCACCGCGACACTCTCCAGGGCTTTCTGTAAGCTCTGTGGTTCTGGCTTTACCTTTATCTTAACCTGTGCCGTTGGTGACAGAAGGCACCCTGGAACTGGCATGGGCAGTTTCTCCAGAACAACCTTTGCCTGCATGAATTCCTTCCCAGGATCATCTTTCTCCATTTCCAGGTCATCACTATTCACCTCACACTGTTCTGATTTACATACAGGGAGTGTCTGTATATTTTGCTCAACCGCATGTGGTGATATAGTCACCTCCATCGTTGACGTGATGGGAACTCTCCTGGTTGGAGGCGACTGAACCACCTTAATAATGCCTGCAGTTTCAATGACAGTTTCCGATTTCAGTGTTTCTTCAGCCAGGCTACTAACTTCAGAAGCAGAGAGTTTTCTTCTCTTGCCTTGAGAAACTAAACGGCCTTCACTTTTGTTTCTATCTCCACATACCAGTGTATCAGACAAGGCTCTTCTTTTCCTTACAAGTGGTGAGTCAGCAGTTGTCCCAGCTTCTGGCTTAGGAGCTTTCACAACGATTCCTTTCTCAAGTCCCAACTTGGTACACACCTCTGGTGCATGTTTCTCTTCATAATTTTGGTGCAATGTGGCACTTTTTACAAAAGCATTTTCAGAATTGACAGAAAAGTTTCTTTCATCAATAGAACCATCAGGTAAAGGCTGCTCTTCTGCTCGCTCAGTTATCTTAGGAGCAATCGGTTTCTCCTGTTCCTTCTTCACAGTTTCCACAGACACAGACAAACATTTGTCATCAGGAACCTCCTGTACAGTGGCAGTGTTTGAAGACACAGGTGCTGCATCTGCTGAAACTTTCTTTTTCTTAATGTTTGGTTCAGCATCGATTATTTTCAGTTCTTTGGGCTTCACATGCATATAAGTTTTATGAGAAACTGGTGGACGTTCTTCTCTGGGACGGTGACCAACGGCTGGTTCAGTTTCAAATGACCTTTTCCTTTTCATGATCCCAGGTGAGGTGTTTGCAGATCCCCCCTTCTTGGGAACATTTCCTTTTCTAATGACAAAAAGTGAAGCAGAACTCAGTGAAGCTCCAGCTCTTGTACTTTTATCTGAATCTGCAGAAGCATTCAGTATCCTTACAACAGGCCTGTTATTGGATATCTTAACTTCTTCAAGCCTGGGCATTTTAGAATCCAAACTGAACACAGACCTGCCAGGTGCGGGCTGGATTCTCCCAACAGTTTTATTCCCAGCTGTATGATGATCAGAACGCAGTGAAGATTTTGTGCCCAGTGTCTTCTTAATGTACAGGATGGGACGTTCAAGGGTAGAACAGGAAGCCTGCCCTAAGGTAGAGGATTCACTCTTACTTTTACTAACAAAAAGAAGACCACAATCTGAAGCAGGAGTCTTCACTGCAGTGCTGTGCACTTTCACTTTCACCAACTTGCCCTTAGCAGGAACTATGAATTGGGCCTGTCTGGCAACACCTTTAGGTATGTTGGCATTTATTTTTAATTCCGATGGATCTCCTACAGTTTGTACTGGTGAACTGTTCACATCATTTTTATCCTTCAGCTCTAATAATTTATGATCTGAAACCTTCTCACTGGCCAATGCTGAGAAAGAAGCAGGCACCATTTTGAACTCAGATACTAATGAACCCTTTTCTATTTTTTCTGCTCTAGCAGAGTGGAAAACTTTACGTAGCAGACCTTTGCTCACACCTGAAGTATTGTCCATTTTGCAGGTGACCATTTTCACATCTTGTGGTTTTGATGTGCATACTTCAAGTTCATCTTGTTTCAAAGCAGGTATTTTAACCCGTTTAGATGGACGGTCTTTCTTACGACTGGCATCTGTGATGGTTTTAGCTTTAGAAACTTTTACACCAGCTGAATCTTTGCCAACATTTGTCAGCAGCATTGCAGAATCTGGTGAATCATTCTTCACTGTTGCTGTGTGTGTACTAGTTGCTTTCACTTCTTTCTCAGAATGTTTTGAAACAAGTCTTGTACTGGCATTATTTTGCAAAGATGAAGTCTGTAATTTAGAAATTTTTGCAGTAGGCTTTGCTACAGAATGTCCTGAACCTGCCACGGATTTTTTTGTTGCACTTTCATTATTTGAGTTTTTACAAACAGATTGTGCAAGCAATCGACAGCTGGATGTAGGATCTTGCACTGCCACTGACCCTTCATTTTTGTTCTCATTTGTAAGTGATGATTTGACTGCCTTCTCAGAAATTTTAATATCAGTAGCTGGGTCTGCATCACTGTCTGCTCCTTCAGAATCTGAACCAGCGGTTCCTTCCAAACAACGCTGCAATTCCTCCAGTTCTGCCAACAGTGACATGATAACCCACTTGACTTTGCTTAAGTTACAATTCTAGCCTGACAGCAGTAACATTTCTTTCATTCTGATGTCACGAGCACACACTTTCACATCACAGCCCTGTGAAAAACAAAAGAAACCTCCATTACAATGCAGAGAATCAACACCTACAACATACTTCAGCACTATCAATCAACTTCACCAAATCTGATTTAGTGGTTCTGGAAATTTCATTGGGCCACTGTGTCAATGAATCTTGCATTTACATTTATTTCACTGTTTATTTAAAGGTTCCTCACAGTACCTGGTCTTAGACTTCAGCAGACACTTCAGGTATCCTACATAACACTGTAGGTGAGAGACTTAAAGTAAGTCTTCTGAGATGGGACGTCCTACACATTTTAAGTTATTACGGCAGTGACTACAAACATTACCATCATCTTGGGCATAATGCTGCAGAGTCTTTTAGTGCAAGCTGCTGCCTAAAACATCTAGCCTGAAGATGGCAGCAGCAAGTCAGCAATTACCTTCCAAACCAAACATCATCACATCACAGAAATGGTAATCATCATGGGCACCACTATGAGACCCTAACATTTCATCAAAATGTTCCCTCTTCCATTTGCATGTACTGGCACTACTGACCTCACACTGCAATACTCCAACCTAATAAATAAGTCATGTGTGACATGTTTGAACAGCATGAGGCCTGGTCAGAAACTGGAGGTTGGCATGTCACAACATTTATAAGGAATAAGACAAGTTGAACTGAAGGGGAGAAATGGACTCTTTATGTTCTCAGTTGGTGAAGGCATCCCATGTGATAAACTTTCATGACTAATGAGATGCCTAGACACATGATGAAAACACTCCCTATACCTGGGAATTAGGTCATATTTGTATGGTAGTTCTCTGGTCTTTCACTGTGCCCAACAGTCATGGTCATTATTAGTAGAGAGTGGGTTATGACAAAGCTGACTGGCAGGCACTTATGAAAAAGGTAATAAGCTGGGGTTTGGTAAGAGGGAAATATGAGTAGATGAATGATGGATAGTTTCTCAAGGACTCTGCTTCATGGAGTTAAACATAAGACAAATATTCCATCCTTCCAATTGTTGGCCTATTCCACAAATTTTAATACAAATGTATTGAAAAATACAACAAACAACTGTCAATGAAGACGATCTACAAAGAAAGATCACATCTGTCTGCTCACACAAATGATGGAAAATTTACTTTGTGTGGTCATGATTAGAGAATGTGACAAAAATTCATTGTATTTCATATTACATTTCTCCAATCTCAGACAGCACAAAAATGCATAACAGGATTAATCAACAAAATATAGCACACTGAGTTCTACAAATGAGCTCAGATGGTACAGTTACAGTGAATTACAAGCCTTTATCTTAATGTTTACACATGAATCATGTTTAGTTTCATGTTTTATAACACTAATGGTTACTTACTTCTTCTGATAGCAAAAACGAGAGTCTCCTTCATGGAATTTGATACTCAACACATTTAGTTTTTGTGGTTCTGCTACGTCAGGGTGTGGGTATATTACTGTTCAAGCACTACAGGTGTGGAACCCTGACATCATGGCAGTGGTAAAATTCTATGACACTGATCACTTAAATGTCACTTCCAATATCCGCACTTTACATCAACTTTAGAACATTATTAAATCCCGTCACAGCATTTTTCACCCCTTCAAGAAAACCCGCAACTCCAACCGCTCCAGAAGTTAACTGTAAAAAACCAACATTTAAAATGTTCATGATCAAAAAGTGGTAATACGCGACCCTTCGCAAAGAAAGAAGCATACGGTCAACTTATTTATTACACATTTCACAAACTCTCAACAACAGTACGGAATGGTTCGATTTGCTATTAATGCTATGTAAATGTTGGATAACGAGTCCAGAAAGAAACAAGTATACCTCAATGCTCTGAAAACGGTTATTAATGTATACTGACTATACAGCACAATGTTCTTTACTCTAATCCTTTGTCGTAAGAAATACTTACGTCAAACGTATCAGGTTCAACCTCCGCGTAACCACTTTCTACGATACATCCGACAAATCCGCAAAACTACTTCAGTTCCCACTCTTCTGTGCGCCTACCATACTACGATCACAGAAACAATACACTAAATTCAAAACCAACAGCAGTATTGAAACATAGTTTTGCAATAGGTCTCACATCTATTCTATCGTGTAATAAATGTTTTGGTCACAACACAATACTAACTGTTTCAGTTACAATTTACTAGCATTCGTCTTCTACAACACAGTAAAAGCCACAATAATCAAAGCTACCTTACTCCACACGGATAATCGAATCGTTACTACGCGTCAGTAACAAACGTTCGTTTCCTGGTCACTACCATAGATCATCTACAATTCTTGCTCATTTCGCACGGTTTTAAACGATCCGTGGTTTTACGTTTGCAACCTCTACGATTCTATACAGTCAGTAATCTGTGCTATGCATAGAGCAGGTTGTGTACGTTATTCTCGAGGCTGTGTGTGTGTGTGTGTGTTTAAATCTGACGTTTTTTGTGTGCGTGTGTGTGTGCTCGTTAGAGCCTGTTCTGTTTATTCCGATATTCTTGTTGGAACCAAAATTTCAACCTTTGAAGACTCAAAACCAAATGATAAAGTACGCCCCTGTTCACCGCTGCCCGATATTTTAAAAGGCATTGCTTTATTTGAAAGTTCCTAGGTTATGTATACTTGTAATGTGTCAGATCGGAGCCTAAAATGAATCTTACAGTACAGACAATGATTCAGCTCGTAAATCACAGAGAACAGTCTGTAATCATTAGAAAGACCAGTTCGTTGACATAAGTGGTTAGGACAGCTGTTTATGCTAAGAATCATAGGCATCACACGCACATGCTGTGGGAGAAATGCCGCAGCACTTGCATGCAGAACAAGAGACCTGGTATTTCATTACATAACAACAAAAACGTTACATTGGAATACGTAATTGCTACACCTCTTCCTCACATTCAAAGTATTTCTTTTGCCCCACAAAGTCCAGAATTATATGAAATGAATATATTAGACAGCAATAGCACATGAAACAGGTGATAGTAGAAGCAATAGTCTGTCTGCTTCTGTTGAAGTACTGAAGACACTACCAAAGAGCTGAAAACTCCGAAACCAGAGAGGAGGCACCTCAAAGAACATCTGAAGGGTAGCAATATGTGGAACACACCACATTGTATCTTCTCATCTTACAATTACGAAGGACATTCAAGAATGATTTGGACAGGGGCTTCAATTTCAGGAAATAAAAAGCTGTAACATCACATTGGTTATCATTGAATAGTACATAATTCCATCATACTGTCTTAGTCGTGCATGTACATGAAAAACTATGTCATGAGTCCACTGGTAGTAGTGCACGGACAACAGTCGCAAGATGGAAGGCGATTATCCACAGGTGGACTCTGTGGTTTCTGTGGAAATAAGGCATTAAACTGTCACATATCTTGGGTGCATTATCACATACTGGGGGGGAAAAAAAAAAAAATGGTCAATGCAATGGAAATACACTGGATGTCCACAACCCAAAAATTTTCAAATTGCTCCTGAGTCAAGGCAAATGGTTACAATTTTCTTGGACTGACAGGGAATACTGCTAATGGACTGGCTTTCTGCTGGCATGACAATAGTGACTTGTACTTGAAAACACTAACAAGACTTGGGTGAAAAATCCAGTACCGACACCAGGGAGAATTGTCAACAGTGTGCGTCTGCTGTTGTATAAAGATTTTACAAATTGGTATTTTATTGGAATGTACCTTGGAGGGACCATACACACGTAACTCAGCATTCTGCCTACAGTTATCTTTAGTAAACAAGGACAAGGTTTCCAAAAAAAAGTGTAAGTTACACTGAAGGTTGCACATGAAGTAGGAAGAGTACTGATGGTGATGAAATGAATATTTCTATTTGAAAATATCATATTTTGAAGTGTAATTGTGTATATATACCACTATAAGAAAACACTACTGCTGTTCTACTTTCTACAAAAGAAGTCGGTCCATGCTGCACGTTGGACCCTGTCCCAGCTAAGGTAGTCAGCACAACCAGGATCAAGGGTTCATTTGTATTAATGTAACAAACACTGTGTTAAGTGTGAATTCTCTAGTCTTCATTTCTTGCCTTAACCACTGGACTGAATCCAAGGCTCCAGCAAGTCAACATGTCCGATACGACTCACTGGTCCCAAGCCAAGCTGGGATACAACACCACATACCAATCACTAAACCTGTGAAACAGTAACATTACTAGCTTTCACTGGGTTGCCTTATCCTCCCTATTAACCCATCGTGGCTCCATCTGACTACACTGTTATGACAACATCATGGGTGCACTGCACAGTGAGCAATATCCATCTCGAGAAGCTGTCCATGAGTAGTACTGTGACACCCCTAAAGAATGGTTCTGTGAGGCCCATCTGAAAGCTCCCAAGGAGATGGCAGGAATGTATAAACTTAGGAGGGGAATGTGTTGCGATAGCAGTTGTATAGTATTTGCCTAAAGATCATAAGATTACTGCAAATGAGGTCATTCCAAATCATTTCCAAACGCTTCTCATACTTTCATAAATCTCTAATAAATCAACCAGTGGAACACCTAGGGAGAATGAAAATAATGGTGATGACAAAAATGGGAGGCATAATCAGTAGCTTTTTGAGCTTGATTTATAATTCTTTACAAATTGGAAACAATGCCAAGAGACCAATGTAAAGTGATTCATAATAAAAAAAGGTAAAGTGTACTTTGACATTGCAATAGCAACCAGATACCATAAAAACATAAAGGCAGACAAGATACTTACAGCATTTTTTTTCCTGAGATTTCAAGATGAATTACATAAGGATATTCATTGTCAACACTAATCAACAAAAAATTTTAAACCTTTCTCTGCAAGTGAGGAAGGTTTTATTAGGTGTGCCATGATCTGATCTACAGAGTGGTTTCAAACTGCATGAAATTCCAACATATCTAGACATGGCACAGCCATGCAAAATACTTTGTTTGCAACATTTTATGCTTAATATATTGGGGACAAACCACTGTCACCTAGTTCTTATGAAACATCCTACCAGTTCTTGCTTTAACCCACAGCACTAATATTGACATTTAATCTGATTACTTATTCAATTATGGCAATCTTTGTCAGTCGATGTAATATGACAGTGACATAAAAGGAACTACAAGTGGAACATACCTCAGGGAATGTCGCAATGATTCTTTTTTATCACCCATAACAGCTGCAGTTACTTTATTTTGTTGGTCTGAGGAATTCTACTGTGAAAGCTATTCCACCAATGTTCAAAGAATTCTGCAAAATTAGTCTTAATGTCTTTTCTATACCCAGTGCATCTCTGACTACAAAAGGGAGACAATATCCTTCCGCTGTCTGTGCATGTTTAATTTCTTACAGAAAGTTCAGATCCTGGTTAAAGTTTGTACTGAATGGCTATATGAAAAGTTGCCCAGAGAATTTAAGTTCTGTCATATTGATACACTGTAACTCTTTTCACAAGAAACTCGAAACAAGCTTTGTGGTATGTGACATCATGTAGTCTGGCCTTATATGTATAATATTTTTAGGAACATGCTGTTTCTTTCTTCAGGTTAGACGAAGGGTCAGTATGTTCCTTCTAAGGTTTGTACGTGTCTACCAAATTACATAACATAACATTGCAAAACACTGTCATCTGAAAATTTACTGTCATGAGAACCTCAAAAGAGTCAACCCAATTTTGAAAAATGGCTCATTGTACAGAAAGTTATGAACTTGTGCATACCATACAGACAATATTACAGTCTACGAATTTTATATCATACTTTTTAAAATCCTCTTTCTTTCGAAAACTACACAGCACAATAAGACCTATTCCTCTCTTCTTTTAACATAGCCATTTCAGTAGACCAATAGACAAAGTCCCTAACACAAACAAGAGATACATTTGGAAACTAAATTTAGAGCCCAATTGTAACAAAATGACCCATTTTCTGTCACATTAAGAAAATCTGCATTCTGCCCACAGTCTATCTGTGTGTTTTGTATAGTTTTTGAAGGCATTGTTTATTAACTAGCATTAACCAGCTTATGTCAATAATGGAGAAGGTGTTTACTGATGGGTAGGAACTGAATTGTTACATACAGTTTAGACATACATTGGTCTTCAGAGGGTTAACAGAGACTTTGAGGTCCAAGATGAGGGGTGTGGCATGTATAGGAAATAACAAGACCCAATGAATAGAAAGAACAGTCATGTCCTTAGAATTTCTTGTACTAACACAAGTATACCCCTTTAGTACTGGAAAAAAAATGTTATTTAAAAAAAAGTGACACTGCAGTATTTACGGCAATGCCATAAAAATACAACTGAAATTTGACGACCACAACCCAAAAATAAAACATCAGTATACAATACAATGGTACAAAAGAGAGATTCTCGCATTCTCTGGGTTGTGGCCATGTCTGTTTAAGCACCATATCCACTCTGGTTTCCTCTCAGCATTGGCTGCTAATAGAAATCGGAGTCTGAGCTGTGGTGGGAGAGGTTTGACTGGTCCCCAGAAGCAGCCTTCATCTCCGGTGAAGTCACATTATTGTAACCTGTATAGTCAATTGATGACAGTGGATGGAGGTGTAGCAGCTGTGTAAGTGTTGGATGTTTCTTGAGACCTGCACCCAAAAAACAATTGTCATATCAAGAATAGACTTCCAGGATGCAAACATGGAGGCAGCAGGTTCCAACGAAATGTCAGTACCTAACTACCAAACTAACCTGCATCACATAAGACTATAATTTTAAAACAACTCTTATCTCATCATCTCTTCCTCAGTAACAAAGTGGAACAAGAGTCCTTCTTTAAAACTTCACGTGGAATCCGTTATACGCCAGGGGTACATCGGATTCTGTGTGAATGCAGAAAAGTGTATGTAGGGCACAGTGAAAGGACTACATAGGTGAGGTACACAGAACACCAGAGATACATATGCCTGCATCAACCCAAGATACCAACAGTGGCAGAACATAGCATTAGTATGGGTCATTGCATCAATTTAACTGGCATCTCAATATTAAACAGGACAACTGGGCTGCCTTGTAAAGGAAGCAACTGAAATACACCTGAACAAGAATAATTAGAACAGTTTTAACAGAGATGGAGGCTGTATATTGAGGCAGGCTTGGTCACCTACAACCAACATGTTAATGAACATGAAAGAAAGGCTGAGCAGAGCAGGTACGTGACTGTGCCCACCAAACTTCTTGTCTTGCCATCAGCTATAGCAGGCAGGTATCTCATGAAGTGGACCAATTTTAAAAATAGTCTGTTCCCTGATGACTAGGGCAGAGATGGTCCTTGAAATGGTTTATTCACCACTGAATCACCTGACATGGCTGCTAGCCTAAGCACAATTTATTGACTTTAAAGTTAGCACAACAACAAAGCCAGTAATTTTCACAACCTGCATATACAGGGTGTCCCAGGAGGAAAGGACCTAACTTCAGGAGAGTGTTCCTTAGGTCAAACTATACCGATATAACCCAAAACACCTATATCCAAAGTTCAATGGTTACGGAGATATTGGCCAG
>Ga0123355_10013492_pt1 | contig 12722 bp, 6 predicted proteins | sample TergutEmb28metaG_3_FD_89872 | JGI IMG/M metagenome (GOLD analysis project Ga0123355, IMG submission 89872) | Embiratermes neotenicus P1 segment gut microbial communities from Petit-Saut dam, French Guiana - Emb289 P1 | ecosystem: Host-associated > Arthropoda: Insects > Digestive system > Gut ...
CGACTCAGCCTCTAACAGAAATGAGTACCAGGAGCATTTCCTGGGGGTAAAGGCGGCCGGTGCGTAAGGCTGACAACCTTACCGCCATTCTGTGCCGTTGTCATGTAATCTGGGAACCTTAATTTACTGGAACCCTCTGGGCCACTCCAGGCCTGTAACGGGACTGCTTTACCTAGCTTTACCATAACAGTACACGCAGCAATTAAGGCTGGAAGGCAAATATGTTGTAATGTTACACGCAAAACAGCACACACTCAGCAACTGAAACAACAGTATTGTATATATTAAATACATAAATTTCGAAAATCACAACTCGTTGTAAACGACGCAAAGCAGCATTTTTCTCACGCTCCCTGCAGACGATCGTGCAGTAAGATACACGCTGGTGCCACCGTTAGAATGTCTGTCGGATAGCCTACTGTTTATTTTTAATATTAAACCATCTGCACATAAGTTCTGGGAAGATTAAATAGTCCATAATAGCCTGATATTTTGTAGATAATTGGAAATACCATACAAATGACGCATTTCACCATTTCAAACTCATTTTTGTGTACCGAAATTGGAATAAGGCTATTTATAGATATAAATGTGCCTGTAAGTAATGTCGCAGCAAACGGTAACTCTCTCTTTCACACACACACACACACACACACACACGTTTCGCCTATCACTGACGGCCCAACACACGCCATTATCTCAGCATCTTAATGACGTCACTTCTATTGACAGTGCATGTCGTGCTAATGACGGGTGGCAGCAAGTTTTAATGGCACTAGGAAAAACACGGAACGTACATTCAACAAATAAACCATCTCATCTATGACACGTTGACTTCTGTTTTATATGTAATGTTCCCCACCCTGCAGTCTGAATCCGGTAACAATTTAAAGTTTGTCGTCATTCTCCAATATGCAACTAATGGAACGGAACAATCCTCAGACAAGAAATGAAAGTCACAAACTGCAATGAAATATCAATGCAGTCTTTCCAGACTTGTTAACAGAAAATGGCGCTGTAACACGCAACGAGAACACGACAGCTGACTCCAGAGATTACAATTCACATTATGGCGCTGAAGGTTGCCCAGCTCATCAATCTATTCCGCACTTTTTACGAAACCCGAATGTTTGTTACCGTACTCACAACAGTACGGTACTGGTCTCTATCCTGAGCCAGATTAATCCAATCCCCATCGTCATGCTCCATTTCTTTATGATCAATGTTATTAATGGGCTTGCACTCTTACCTACATCCAGCTATCCACACACTCCTTTGCTTTCATATTTCTCCATAAAATTTTGGCGTGCATTTCTCATCGCATCTGCGCATCCTACTTGATCTGATGATATTTATTCTTTATCACTTCAATCATCATAACAGCAAAAATCATGAAATACACCATTATGCAGTTTTTTTTTTCCGGCTACCAGTTACTTCGTCGTTTTCATGTCAAAATATTCTCCCCAGCAACCTGTTCTCAGACATGCTCAGTGCTCCTACGTCAATAAGGAAGACCAAGTTTCACTCTAATACAACTCAACTTACACTCACATCCTAAGGAGAATTTAATTTCAACTCACATTCATCCACTACAAACACATAATCAAGTCCAGAAGCAATCCAAATTAATCTTCGGCCGGAATAGGGTTGCATCTTATCATGTAGGCAATTATGGCGGAACTGTGCAAGGAAGGGTCTATTTGATTGAGCAGTGCCAAAGCTCCTGTTTTTGTTTACTTCAAGAAATTTTCAAATTGGTTCAGAAGTTGAGAAAGTTTGCTTCACATAAAGATGAATGCAGCCAAGTTCCAGAGCCTCGTCGAGGCAAGATTGGGATGGTAACGCATATTCTTAAGGAAAATACGAATACTGGTATTCTACAGCTGCTGGTACTGATGACCGAAGAGAACTTGTATTTACAATAACAGATACATAAAAATTGGAACCTGTCGGGAATGTTATGAGAGACATCAAGTTATTTAAAATAAACATCAGATCTATTCCTTGAGGCTTTCCACATTAGCCTCATTAGTGAAGATACACGTTTTCCATTAGAGTAGATGAACAGTCTTGTTGCAATTCTTCAAAGAAGGAGGCGGTAAGTACTTACAAAACGTCGGCAACTACACCAATTTATACGGCGTCATATACCAGAATGAATACTCTGAAAAAAGAGGTAGCAAGAATCCCCGAAGCGTTAATAACCATATTCCAACATACACGGCGTCATAAGCCAGAAGGCGTTAATCTTCATCAGCGCCATTGTGAGAACCTGAGATCTGGCCTTATTGCCAACATGTTTAGCAGCGTATGGAGTATCAGACGTCGTTCAATACAACAATCTAGGGTGTGAGAGCTAACCAAAGTGCCATCAACGACACAACCGTTTGACTTGAGAGGGCTCCATTAGCGACTCTGCCATGTCTGTAGACAAAGGTGTCGAGGCTACGACCAGAATGAATTCGTGTTAGATTACAGCCTACAGAAAACCAGTGACATGTACAACTATGACATTTCAGGATCAGCAAAAAACTTCCGAAAGCACGAACCTCCACTGAGGTCGCTCAACACTACAACACCATACACTTTCTATAGGAGCATAAATCGAAGTTTGGCAAGAAACCAAAAAGTATACCCTCCTCCTATTTCCTTCCACTGTGATACACTCCACATCGCAGCATTGCACACCACCAAGCGATCCACACTGTTGGCTTCTGCGTTATGATGTCATGTAAGCGGGTAAAAATGCTTCGGGAACACTAAGTGCTTCCATCTTCGCGGCATAGCACGCGAACTCAACAGTGGCAGCAACAAGCACCTCCCTGCGCAACCGCAGTAATTCTTTCGGCAGAAAAATAGATGAATGTATTCAAAACGGGGTCAATGTAACTTTAAGTCCTCCGCCTCTGAAACTTTATTAAACAGGAATGCCAGAAATGCCGTCCAAAGTGTTGCTGATATATGCTAACGAAATGCAACCAATTAAAGGCTCTGTATTCAAAGCCCGAGTCCGCCAAAAAGGAAACGCACCACTCGGCATTGGTTACAATCGATTCAGTGCCGGCCTCTGTGTGTGTGTGTTAATGAACTGTGCCGTAATCGTGAAATTCACCAGACCCCCCCCCCCAAAAAAAAAGTGAATATCAGTCATCTTATCAGCCTATTATTCTCCACTGTTAAATAAGAATTATCAGCAGAGACTGTGACACTAAAGAACCATGCTGACAGGAAATAAAACGCACGGAAAGCAGTCAGTGTTTCGTCGGCCCAAAAGTTGGTGCTGTTGACGGTAAGAACACGAACGTAGGAAATGCACGCATGGGGTTGACAACTTAGGCGCAGAACCGTAAGGTACAGGTAAAGGTGAAGTTGTCCCTATACATATTATGATATTAATAGTGTACGTCAGCACAACTATTTTTATTATTACACAAGGTATCTAGGCTACATGTTTCGATTATTGAATAGTCATCATCATGCCTATTATTTATAGGTTAAATCACAGGATGCTGTGCACACTGGGATCCCAATGTGTGCACAGCATCCTGTGACTTAACCTGTAAAGAATAGGCCTGAAGATGACTATTCAATAGTCGAAACATGTAGCATGTGAAATTACCTTGTGTAATAATAAAAACAGTTGTGCTGACGTACACTATTAATATCATAATACGTATCCAGGCACATCCTGATGCCTCCATTCAAGTTCGCAGCTAGTCAAACTAAATGCATCTGCTTATATAAGAACCCAAGAGCCTAAGTACAGAGGTGCTGTGCAAACATTTATTTCAATCGGCAATGTCTCAAGCAACACACTGGGATCCCAGTATGTGCACAGCATCCTGTGACAACCTGTAAAGAATAGGCCTGAAGATGACTATTACATAGTCGAAACATGTAGCCTATGTAATTACCTTGTGTAATAATAAAACAGTTGTGCTGACGTACACTATTAATATCGTAGTACGTATCGAAGCACATCGTGATGCCTCCATTCAAGTCCCTATACATGCCATAAAAGTACATGGAACATGCAGGTATAGGATGACTCATTCTTAACTCCGGCCATAGATGGAAGTAGCCAGCTTCATCCCCACGTCACTTTGCTCCAAAATAAAAAGACGCAGTGCCCACTGAAGAGAGGGTTCGGTGGGCCCCAGAGCCGGTCTGGATGCACTGGAGAAAAGGAAAAACTCTTGTCTCTGCCGAGAATTGAACTACAATTCCTTAGCAGTCCAGCCCGTAACCTGCGAATACCGCAATACATACGGTACAATTACATGGAACATGAAACGCGTACTGCGTTTTCATCGACAATGTTTGTTTGAAAACATTTGCGACTGAATAACCTTCATCCAGTCGCGCTCGATAGGCTCACAGAAACGCCTGTAATTCTTCAGTCAAAGTGCCCGTTATGTACGTCCGACCTTCATCTAATTCTCAGTCGGTGAACAGTTTTTTCCAAATTTTATATTTGTAGTTCCGTGCATCGTAATTCTAGGTTGAAGAAATCCAACAAGATGCAACAGTATGCAGATATGCGATGGACGCCCGAAATATGTAGAGTAATTTAGCAGTAAATAAATATCTGCATACTGTTCCATATTGTTGGATTTCTTCAAACTAGTTTTTTTCTAAACTACCCTAACATCAAATTTCATTAAAGTCCACTCAGTGGATGTCGAGTTGTTACATGCGAACAAACTGATCCGGCGAAGCTAATGCACTTTTGCAACTTTTTGTTACGCACCAAAAAGCGCTTTCTGGTTCATGTGCTGCAGAAAAACAGCGGTCATGCATCCACCATTACGTTTACTCGACATATAAAATAATCGAAATTGATTAAGTGGGAATACAAACCTGCAAAGCATGGATACAGAGATGCAATATGACAAGAATGACGAAGAAACAAAAAATAAAAATGGCAAATGAAAAGTCTACGGGAATGAAAGGTGATGAGGAATAGAGAAAGAAGATGAATTAAAATGGGGAGAGGAAACTGCTTTAAACTTGAATTATAGGGTTGAAAAGCCACAGGACATAAAACGGCGAAACGTACAGGAAGAAGGAAACGAAGCCAAAATTGGGCCAGGATCTACTTGGCCGACGCACACGAAGGCTCTTGCCAGGGGCGAAGCGGTACGATATCAATCTCAGCAGGCCTACAGCAGCACAGGCCAAGACTGGTACAGGGGTGCACTCGCTACCGTATACCGCCTGAGAGCGAAGGAGATACGAGGCACAAACACGGTTATTTACATAATCTGAAAACAAGAATTCGAATAAAGCATAGCATAACGTACAGCAGCCACGGCTGGGTGGAAAGTACGTAATCAGAAAACGTAGCTTAGTTAAGATAAATAGAACTGACACTAAGAAATTAATAATACATTCATGAAAAAATTAAGAACAGTTTGAACTGCTGCCATTCAGTCAATGACCGTGTACCTTCTCGTTTCCTACCTGTAACCACAAATATTAATATATCCTAATTAACACAATTTTCACCTCTTACTGTGTATGGGTGTGAAAATGTATCTTCGTCCTAAGGTAAGAAAGACTGAGAGTGTTTGAGCATGTAGTGCCGAGAAGAACAATTGGAACGAGAAGGGAAATTACAGGAGGATGGAGAAAGCTGTCAGCAATGTGTGTGCTTCGTTAAATGTTACCAGGGTCATCAAGTCCATGGGAATGGGAAGGGGGCGTCTCGTAGCACCTATGGGGGGAAGAGTAATCCATACACAATTTAGATCGAATACCCCGAAAGGAAAAGGCCACTGGGGGATTGCGGGTGGGAGGGAAATATCAAAATGGATCTTAGAGACGTAGGGTGTTAGAATGAGAACATAATTAAACTGGTTCAGGACCTGGTGGAGAAGTGGATTCTTGTGAACACGGCAAAGAAGTTCCAGATTCCAAATAACACTGGAAGTGTTTGTTGCGTAGCAGTCGCGCAACAACCATCCCCTCAAGACGAATTTTAATCCTACAGTCCCTACTGATTACATCTTTTCATTTTGTTACAGTCTTTTCACTAAAAATTATACGTCTACAAAATTTTTCGTCTATAATAATATTAATTTTAATGTGGCCGCTAAACAGTACGATGCATCATGTGTCACGTCACGTCACGTTAAGTCGTTTCGTTTGCCTAGACGTTCGAAGGATTCGAACAAATCGATTAGGCATCCTCCACAGGCACAGATAGGTGCTGTAGGCTACACAGGCACAGATAGGTGCTGTAGGCTACACATTCGCTATGTGACTTACATAAAGATTCCTCCGCTCTTGCCACACACTTGCAAAATGCAAAACTGAACAGCACAATACGTGCTGTCGGTCGGCGTTTGCACTTAAAAGAGTTCGTGTGAGAATAAAATAGTATCTGTGCCATGAACTTGCCAGTCGAGCTCATCCAGGTGCCCGGGCATTATGAACAGCTCACAGCTATTCGACAAAGCGCTCGCCATGTCAGGGGCGTAGCTAGGGTGGAGCAAGTGCTGCGGCCGCCCAGGGATGCAGAGTCCAAGGGGCGGCAAGATGAATATTTTAAATAAAAAAAGTTTAAATGAAAATAAGTTTTGAATTATTGAGACAAAAAAAGTAAATTCAATAAATAAATAACGATTTTTTTTAAAGTTCGTACTTTCTGTGGCCACCGTTCTGGGCGACGGAAAACCTAGCTACGCCACTGAACCACGTTCATGGTATTTAATGGCATCCAAAATTACGGGAGAAACGAAAGTTACCGCTCATAAAATATGAAGATCTGGAGCATTCTAAATTCCGTTTCTCCAATCTCTTCTCCCATTCAATAAAATAAGTTCCATAATCTTTTCAAATTGTACAATTTTCGTGACCTTGTTAAAGGCAAATACAATAATCTGCACCAGAAGAATAGCTAGCGGGGGAGGGCGAGTGGTGCGGCCGCCCCGGGAATCAGAGTCCAAAAAGCGGCAAGTAATATTTTAAATGAAGAAATTTTATTTTCTGTGCTCAACAAATTTTAAGTACTTGAGCCAAATAACAATAAAATCAATAAATAATTGTAATTCCTTTCAAGTTCGTAATTTACGTCAGAGACAACTATTCTGGATATACGTCCCGGGAACGAAAATGCCTAGCTACCTCAATGATCGGTACAAACAGAATACACGACAATTACGTGACAGCAAAGAATAATCTGGAAGAAAATATTAAAGCTAGACAATGCAGTCCATTCTCATGTTTTATCTACGAACTCTGATTTAATCATGACGGCGAAAATTTCAAACAAACTGATGAAACCCAAAGATAAAGGATTTTGAATTTACATGTTTTATTTCGACCTACTGAACATTTCAGTATGTTGTCTGCACGTCACACTATAAATAGCGCCGAATTACAGGATGGTAAGCGAAAACTGAGTTGTAAAGGACTGAATGGAAGTGATCATGGCCCAATTTGCGGTACTATAGCTGCAATTGTCTGAAGAGACAGAAGAATCCAACAAAAAACCGCCAAGATAATCAGTCTCCAGATCTAGCAAACATAGTTTGTTCGAAAATAACTGAAAACAACTGAAAGGCGTAGCGAAAACTGTACCGAAATACAGCCACTTGTGCAACGGAATGACAAAATGTTAGCACGGTATGAATGCGTTTCGAAACCCACGTAAACAGCAGTACGTCATTATGCGTGTTAAGAACACCGAGCAAATTTGTTGTACCACACACCGGCGGATCACAGCCACCTGTACGCTTGTTCAAACTGAGCGACACGGCTGCTGCATTTATAACTATTTACAGAACGCGGAACAGATAGTGACAGCAGGCCGCCGTCCACTGCCAATAGAGGTCGGCGTGGTGGGTATATAAATATCATAATATACCTTATTAAACAATGGACAGAGGCATGCCCCAATTCGAAAGTGACGTCCATAGCACAATGGCCTCCAGCATTTGGCGGTGTCACAAACCAACGCCCTATCGACGTGCATGTCCTTTCTCTCGCTGCCTGCCGTTATGTGAAACGTAGGTCTACACACCACTCTACTTTTTCGTTTGCGAAACTGAATGAACTTTTTATGCGTTGCGAAAACACGCGAAGTTTTAAAGGTACTGTAGTCCTATAATAGCAACATTAATATAGCGATAGTAAAACACAAAGCGTTCGTTTAGCTTCCAACTTGACAAGAAATAAACAAAAGCACCGAAATAATAAAATTTGGTACATTTCTACGTCACACGTGAGAATTACTGTTTGTGTTGTATGTACTTATTCGGGGACAGACAGGGTCATATAATTGATAAGTTTCTTCGTCTTCGTCTACTGTGGATACACTATCCAAGAAGAATAAATGCTTCCCCAGTTGCTCTCCTCCATCCATCCCTATCCTGAGCTATTTCTCTCTAAATAACAATGACCAGCTATCTTCCGTCATTCTCTACCTCATATTTCTATCTAACCTTGGGTCTCCCTTTGGGTCGTTTATGATTTAGGTCGGCTTAATAAATTTTCTTGGTGTTTCTTGCATCAATTTATAAGTTTAATGACTTAGAAACATCTTTAAAAGCGACAGTGTATTTAAGCAGCCCGAACGTAATTTGGATTACCGTGTGCGTGCGACGGAGCGATGAACTGAGCAGGAAAATGGGACTTTTTAACATAAACTGTACAGTTAGACGGCAAAGCACATTTTGACCTTCACCGCTAGCACGCACAAAATGAGTTGGGTGTGTGTAAACGGGTATGGTGGTCAAAACAACAGTCAAGAAGTTACAGCACGCACCATTTCTTCCTTAAAGACTCCAGTTCTAATTGTTATGCAAGTCATATTCAAGGACACGGACATAACATGTATTACGCAATTTGAAATGATGACATTCTTTGTATGCGAATAAACGTTTCTTCATTAACGAAACAATATATTCTCAACTTAAGACACACAGAAATTTATTTTAAAAAACGACGATAAAAATACACAATAAAAAAATCCCTCTTCCGGATCAAAATTCAATACACACAAGACCACGCGTCACGTCCTTAAGAAAGTCACGCTCGGAGTTGGAATCGGCGTATCAGCATTAATCTGAACTTAACTTATTTCTCCTAGCTTTTGTACCCTTCTTGACCTATGTCAGCGGTGTATGTTCCCTAATAATTTCAGTTACAGACACCACTTCATCTGTACGTGCCACAATTAGATGACTACTACGCTCATACCAAAGGTCTACATCAAACAAATACATCTGCTTCAAAACACAATTCCTTGTACGAACCCCATAACCGCTAACTACAAAACAAAACATTACCTACTACGTAGCATTCACAGGCGGTAAAGTGTTTTGAGCAGACTCAGCCGCAGGTGGATGGAAAGGAAACACGACACCGCAACAAGCCTAAAAAAATTATCTTTCCATATAAACACACGTGATGTAGCAATGTCTATCAATACTTTTGAGTGAAATAACTCTCTCTCCTAGAAAATCGCCTCCCATATTAGCATATGTTATTCAGCAACAAACAGCGCCAAATTAGCCCATAGTGACGTCCTCAATTGTCATTTTCAACTGAACCCCAATAAGGCACCTTCTCATATTAACAGCTATTGTCCGGCAATGTCAGATAATTTAGGGCGACCCATTTCTATTGTCAGTGTAATTCTGAAAGAGGCACGAACTTCGCTTCCTCATATTACCACCTGAACAGCAGCACGTGGAGTGAAGGAGCTCAGTTGTCACTCGTTCTGACAAAGAGCCCCACAAGTTACCTCACCTTAACACCTGATACTAGGCAATACAAAGCAACATTTATGGTGAAATAACACTTGTCACTGTGGCACTGAGAGGAATACCGACACCACTCCGACATATCAACAAGTCACTTAATGCAAAGCAGCATTTGGGGGTAAAGAAACTCAATTATCACCTTCGGTCTTAAACCAAAAGACGCCTTTTGTAATTAACAGCCGTTGTTTAGCAATGTAAAACAAACACGATTAAGAACCCGAGTTGTCACTTGCTCGGAGAGGAGGAACAGTCACTTAACTTCCACTAACACTTATTATTCAACAACGTATAACAAAGACAGGGTGACGCAACTCTAGATGATCACTTATTCTAGCGCTGATACTGCTTTATACTTGCAGTGAGTAATGAAGGATGAAAATATAGGCAGTAATACGATATCTGGAGAAACAGTCGCAACCAACCCCCGAGTTTCCAACTTATCACCTAATCGCCACTGTGGATTTGATGTTTGTGTAACCGTGCATCACTGATATAATAATATAAACAACCAGATGCAACAATAACGGTTTTTATTAATAATCCCAATCAGCTCAACATGTTTCGGGAGATGATTTCGCTCAACCTCAGGAGCACTAGACTGTGTTTACAGCATGTGGTATAAAGCACCGACGATGCTTTATACCACAAGCTGTAAACACAGTCTAGTGCTCCTGATGACGAGCGAAATCATCGCCCGAAACATGTTGAGCTGATTGGGATTATTAATAAAAACCGTTATTGTTGCATCTAGTTGGTTGTTTATATTATTACGTCACTGTGGAATTCTGTTTTAATTTCGGTGTGAATGAATGTCGTATTATATCATCAAAATATATCAAACACTACTTCTTAGGCCTGCCCTCAATTCCGAAATGCTTTTCACTTAAGACGCCGCTTTGCCAGTTGAGCATTAGAAATGCACGTTACGACAGCATATCGGGTGGCGATTGTTGTTGTCTCCATTTCCGTTTGCGCAACTTCATAAAAACACTCGATAAAGTGTCCAAAAAGGAAAGTGGCTCCACACTATCTACAGTGTGGAAACCAGCTGATGAATAACACAATAACGCGACCACTGAACCGAATACACGTATCGGTCTGACAACGAGGGGACGTACTGTTGCAGAACAGAACAAATTTACAAAAATTATTGCACAGTTACGTTCCATTTTGTCTGTAATTTAACTAACCAAGCATTGACATTTCATGTCAGTCAGGTCTACCTGTTTAAGGCGTAAGTGAATTATACACAGTACCCAAAATGAGCTGCGATAGAGTCACATAAAACAAGATTCATAATTCATGTTCCTCTCCAAATGGTATTAAGGTCACCAAATCAAACTTGAAAGGCTAGGCCGGATATATAGCACGCATGCAAATTTAAAGTACAACGGAAAACCTGAAGGTGACAGACGACTTGTGAAAGTCGGTGTGAGTATACTTACTTACTTACTTACTCCATGGTGCAGAGTCCTTCTTGAGAAGCAAACTGGTTTGCAGCTAGTCAAGGAATTCCCCGCATTTCACGGAACCCCAAGGTTCATTACCGCACTCACAAGCGTCCGCCACCTGTCTCTATCCTGGGCCAGCCCAATCCAGTCCATATACCCACATCCTACCTCCTGGAGATCCATCCTAATATTATCCACCCATGGTGTGAGTATATGGACTGAATTCAACTGACTCAGGAAAGTGTCGAGAGGTAGGTTCCGCGAATATGGAAATATATTTTGGGGTCTGCTTAAATGAGCGTCTAATGTACACTCAAGGTGATTACGTTCAAAGCACGTACAAAGTTTCACCGATGGCACATTACAGATAGGAGATTTGGCCCATACAGACCCAACTTACAGAGAACAATAATGAATCTTGTATATAAGGCAACTTGTTAAGTTGGTGACTGCAGTAACGCCTTTTGAACTACGAAACTGTACGTATTGTCTGTAATTTACAATACACACTCAAGACGAGGATAGCAAAGCGAGGGGAAAAAAAGAGCACAGCCGGACGATAAAGATGTCAGATACCAAGACGCTACTAACAGTATAAACATCAGTCGCCATCCAGTCTCTCCAGCATTGCAGATCCTGCAAAATTTACCCCTAGCTCTCGCTATGTAGCGTGATGTGTTTAGAAACTGCTCTTGTACACAGAACTTACTTTCGTTCACATTTGTGCGCCAAGCCGCTGTCACTTCCATGAAGCCAGCATCTCTGCCAAGTTGAGAAATATTGCAACTTAAAATGTTAAAGTTAAGTAAAAAAATGTTAAAATCACAGTTCAAAACATTTTACTTACGATATAATCATGACCGTATTTACTGAACAATCGAAAATACCCGAAAAAATTACGTATCTGCGAATACTAGGGTAGTTATTGGGACTGCTCCTGATTTCGAAACACCGAAGCAACAGACGGCATGAAAAGAAGCGGAAAAAAACAATTTTGTTCTCACGATATTCCAAATAGAGGAAATAAATATTGTGTTAAAATTAGTTTTAATAAATGATGCTCAAAAATACGTAAATGGGATAAACTGTATTATCTTAGACGTACTTTTAATAGAAACGAAAAATGCAGTTTTACTTTCTTGTTTCATAAAACAGAAGAAAACAAAGTTGTAACATTTATGTGGAACTTGAGGGTTGTTTGACCGTGCATATTCCTCGTGAAATAATGTGGAATGCCAACTTGACGCAGCTAGGTAATTTTATTGATGTATTCTTAGCTCGACCTGTTTCGGCCGCATACGCCCATTATCAGGAACATTAGATGTTGAGTTGCAGCATATGGTTTTCTGCACCGAGTTTTCGGATGGGTGGTGGTCTTGAGAGCCGCTGCGTAGGTCGTGTGTACGGTGCGGATTGTGCCGTGCGACTCGCACGGCACTATCCGCACCGTACACACGACCTACGTAGCGGCTCTCAAGACCACCACCCATCCGAAAAC
>Ga0123355_10013493_pt1 | contig 12722 bp, 11 predicted proteins | sample TergutEmb28metaG_3_FD_89872 | JGI IMG/M metagenome (GOLD analysis project Ga0123355, IMG submission 89872) | Embiratermes neotenicus P1 segment gut microbial communities from Petit-Saut dam, French Guiana - Emb289 P1 | ecosystem: Host-associated > Arthropoda: Insects > Digestive system > Gut ...
GACAACGTAACCGCGCCTCATGGGCGTCCCAACCTCAGAAGTCGGTTACACTTCTGCCATGCCCAGGAGGGAAGACCACGAAGTCCGTAAAGGACATGTGGGGCATTGGATTAAAAAAAAAACTGCAGAATTCTTGAATGTCACTGGAGGGAGGGACGGACAGTGACGTTCCGTCCCACAGCCGGTCGGTCAGTCCAAACAGCGGATCACTGCCCAGGAACGGTGCGGTCACGAGCAGGTGCATTTAAATACAGAGTGTATGGTCCCTGAGCGTGAGCGTACCGTGAGCGTACCCATACTTTTGAATCTGCCTTAAATCACATGTATGTAAAGTTATACGTCATTTGTTGGTTTTCAGCCCGCGAAGGACCAAGCTGAGTGGGCGGACGGTCGGATTTCGTGTCAAGGGGAGACCGTTACTGTATGCGTTAATTAAATATTCCTATTTATATACTGTACTTTGTAGATACAGCCGGAAGGTGACGTAACACACAAAGCCGAAACATTTTGCTGTAGCTGTGTTGTTTAATTTTTAACACATAGTTGTGCTGACTGTGATCTGTACTCCCCACGAATTTTGTTCGGGTGATAAAATCGAGAATGAGATGGGCGGGGCATGTAGCGTGTAAGGGGGAGAGGAGAGGCGTATACAGGGTTTTAGTGGGAAAACCTGAGGGTAAAAGACCACTTAGGAGACCCAGGTGTAGATGGGAAGATAATGTTAAGATGGATCTTCAGTAAGTGGGATGTGGGGGTATGGACTGGATCGAGCTGGCTCAGGATGGGAACAGGTGTCGGGCACTTGTGAATGCGGTAAATTTCTTGATCAGCTGAAAACCGGTTAGCTTCTCAAGAAGAACTCTGCTCCGTGGAGCGAGTAAGTTGTGATGTCTGTTCTTCTTTAGTAACAATATTCACACAAGACACAGGATGACCCACACTGAGCTGTTGATGTTACTTTGCCAGTAACTTGCTGCTTATCTTGCATCTGAAAATGTCACTGGCCAAATAACAGAGAATGACTCATACCGTTGTGCCTTAAACAGCTGCTGTGGGAACAGCGATGTTCGACACTGAGCAGTCCGCAGTTTCGCAGAAAATGGATATCCTTGCACCAGCACCACACACTTCAGCTTCCAGAAATTGAAGTGTACACACAAGGTGTGTTTGTGTCTAAACAGCGGACATCTTCCGAAAACAACGTCAATCTTCCGAAAACAACGCCAACTGATTGGTATTTGTAATACAGACGCGGTGTTTTTTGTCCTGTGTGTTCTGGATTTTTAAATATATCGCTGTTGAATGCAGAATGCTGGCTGCCTGTGCTGCCGAAATGACCCTGTGTTCGTACACTCAGACGATTTCAGGAACGGTGTGTGGTGTCTCGTGCCAAACGCCATGCCGAGCGCCCTCATGAAATATAATTTGAAAAAAAATGGGCGGGGAAATTGCGGCTTTAAAAATAGTCATTTCATGTTTAGTATACGGTTTTACCAAATTCACATTTTTAAAATCAATACTTGACACAGAGAATTTATTTTTATTTTTCGGTCCAGTAGTGCTAAATCGAGGAAAGATAGATTAGTTAATTAACCCTTCACAGCCCAGTGGTCACTATACGTACCACCAGGTTTATCATTCAACAACTCTACGTTCTGCCCACACAGTGTATTTACGTGTTTTGTGTGGATCTGAGAACAAAGAGCAATTATTTCCCTATACAACATTAACCGACTGGTTTGTATAACCGAGACGGATGTGTTTATTGCGCCGTACGGACAGAATTTACGTGTAATGTATATTAACCCTTCAAAGCCCAGTGGTCACTATATGTACCACCAGTTTAACATTCAACAATTCTACATTCTGCCCACACAGTGTATTTGTGTGTTTTGTGTGGATCTCAAAACAAGCAGCGATTATTTCCCTATACAGCATTAACTGACTGGTTTTTATAAGCGAGATGGAGTGTTTACTGCGCGGTACGGACTGGATCTTTAAACACAATTCAGGTTATCCTTATCTTCCGACATAAACGTAACGTGCCTCTTAAGTTGGGCACCCTGATCAGCGCCAGGCAACCACTTGCTGAAGCCAAGTAGCTGACGTACAGTGCAGCCAGCTGCAGAACCATTAATCATGCAACGTCGCGTTGTCTAATTGCATTATGATTCTGTATCCAAGGCACCACGTCTTCAAGCGTCTGGTTTCAGCACGTGTCAGAGACACCGACTGTCACTGCTAGATATGAAGTGAAAAATTGAACTTCTGATCCAGTAGACATCGGGCGTTATGGTTGGTAGCGAGACATAGTGGTGGCAGCCCTGCTGCGTATTCGGCATCCTGACCGCCGCCGTGACGTTTACGTGTGCTACCAGTGCATCCCATTTAAATCGCCTTTGAAAATGGAAGTGAAATGTACTTCCGAAACAGCAGTACCCTCTTACCGAGCTTTAACATCATCTTTCGTGACAGCCTTAAATCTCGTGACGATTCAAAAGAACACTGCATCACTTCATCAAGGCGTTCTTCACTTTCAAATGGCAAACGGTTTAACGGCAGAGGTGCAAATATAGTTTCTTTACGCCCTTAAGATATATACGACCTTCGCAGCGCCTACTTTCATGGAACTCATAAATTATCGACAGCATTATGTGTAATCTCCTATACCGAATTTCATCCACATCTGTCATGAAATATGGAATATCTGACACACTTGGCATCGTGTGCACTTACACAGAAACTGTCCAGCTACTTTCTCGTGCACTTACGTCGTCATATGATGCACTAACTTTCGACACACCGTACTGCGTTGCAGCTGCCTGCCTCGCCGTCACAGCAATGTCTGAGCTCACCACGAATATTCCATTTTTCCACCGGTTTATTTAACCATGTTCCATATACATTACAGATGGTACTATGGCGTCCATATACAGTACAGACGATACGTATGGCGTCCATATACAGTACAGATGATACGTATGGCGTCCATATACATTAAAGACGGCACATATGGCGTCCATATATATTACAGACGGTACGTATGGGGTCCATATACATTACAGACGGAACATATGGGGTCCATATTCAGCACAAACGGTACTTACGGCCTCCAATCAGCAATTCATTGTGAATACCTTGATTCACATTCCTCTTTCCTTCAAGACGCTGCCAACAGCTCACAACGCCAAATGCTAAGTCATTACCGAACTTATCGTTTCTAGAAACAAATGTAGTACAAGACCATTTACCCATTAAAACCCAGTGGTTACTATATGTACCATCAGTACAACATTCGACAATCCTGCGTTCTGTCCACACAGTGTATTTCTGTGTTTTGTGTGGATCCGAGAACAAACAGCGATCATTTCCCTATACAGCATTAACGGACTGGTTCTTATAATCCGGATGGAGTGTTTACTGCGCGGTACGAGCTGAGCCCTTACAACCAATTAAGGTTACTGTCAGACTGCACGACCCCGATGCACAAGATAACAGCGGCCGTACAAATTCAAAATCACAAGCTACTGGCTGGATAGCTCAATCGCATCTGAAAGCCCCCCTCCCCGAGTCAAGCCTCAGAACCAACACTATGCGTTTCGTAGCGTTAACCCTTTAAAGCAAAGCGGTAAGCATATGTACCATTGACAATAAGACTCAAAAAACTCGGAGCTCTGTCATAGAATGAACGTGTCGTCACAGCAAACGGCCATCATTCTGCAAACAACACTGACAGACTGTTCTCTGTCAAGTGGAGGGACTGTGTTTACTGTGTGGTAGGACTAAATATCTACATATTATTTAGCTCAATTCAGGTTTCGAAAGGAAATGCGCTTATAAGGACAATGTCACGAACACCGGAAAGGCGGGGTCTAAGTGAGCGAGGCGCGCGACAGGTACGTTGCGTGCTCCGACCCGATTTCACTTCACGTTCAAGGGGAAGAAAGTCGGACACACTTCACTGTACTTAGCGCTCACTCCGGCGCTTTGAATGTTAAACCTGGTGGTACATAAAGTAACCACTAGGCTTTAAAGGGTTAACAATGAAACCAAGCGACGGCAAGATCATCCGACAGCTGACCAGACAACAAGTAAAATTCGTTACCCTTAAAATTAGGTAAGAAATTCGTTCCTCGTACATAAACTTTTTTTTGTCGCAACAGCCCTCAGTGGGCGAGGGCCTCCTCATTCACGAGGTTTCTAGATCACACACAACGACGCATCACACTCGGTAGGACTCCTCTGGACGAGTGATCAGCTCGTCGCAGAGACATCTACCTGACAACACACAACACTCACAACAGACAGACATCCATGCACCCAGTGGGATTCCGGCAGACCTACGCCTTAGACCGCGCGGCCACTGGGACCGGCTCTTTATCTTTTTCTGTTTAAAAAATATTGACTCTGGCAACGGAGTTTAAGTCACGAAACTGCATAAAGCAGCAGCGACCACTCCATGCGAACTGAGTTAATTAGTGTGTTAGGGAGGTCGGCTAGCAGGCAGCCTGCTCACTACTGCACACCCACACACTGGGCCAGACATCTAAGACACCAAACTCGAAGTGATTCTGCGATAAATATTAACGAAATACGTGCAAATGCAACTTCATCCACGTGCATAGCAAAAGTAGCCTTCCCTACGGCGATTTAACAGCATTATGTGCAGATCGCTTATTCCAAATTTCACCGACCTCACACAGCAAACGCAGTTCCGTACGGATAGAAACTCACTCATGCCCAGCCCACAGCAACGTAAGAACCTCACCGAGCCGATCCTCACGCAATTCAGTAACTGTCACTCAACACATATTTAGGAGCGTGGCAAAATTGCGAAAAGCCCCGTCATGTACGTGTCCGTCCGTCCGCATGAAATAACTCCGCTTCCATTGGACGGATTTTCACGAAATTTTTATATATCAATATTTTTCGAAATCTGTCGAGAAAACTTAAGTTTCATTAAAATCTGAGAAAAATAAGGGGTAGGTTACGTGAAGACCTATGTACATTTATGACTATATCTCGCTGAATTCTTCTTCCAATGAGAAATGTTTCACACAAAAGTTGTAGAGAAAATCAAAACACACATTTCGCCTTCAGTAAATTTCGTGCTATTTACGAGATAATACGGAAAAGTATGGTAGGACCAGGCAGGCCACAGACGACAATAATATGGCGAATGCGCACTGCATGTTGGACGACTAAGGCTACACACAAACACTCAGAATATGCATTTTTTTTTTCTTTTCAACAGCAACAATGGTTACGCGAACGAGCCTCTGTGTTACGTTTATACGTACATTTCCGCTCACGTTCTTCACATCTCCAGTACCGAATTTCACCGACTCATACCTTCTGCACTGCAAGTGTCCCGCACGTGCACATTGTCTCTACAATTAGTACATTCGTTGCTGCAATGGTCAATAAGTGACTTTATGTACATCCCTTCTGACATCACAACACAGTGTCTCTTTACCGTCACGACCACCGCAACTGTCATGGGATGTCTCGGCGGATGCAGGCTCCCTAGGCGATAAAGCTGTCGTGGTCGGTGCCGCGATAAAATAAAACACCCTCACGCGTTTTGTCATTACATATTTTCACGATTAACTGAAGCTAAAATACGTTATTGCCAGTCCCAGTGGCTGCGCGGTATAAGGCGTAGGTCTGCGGCCGTTCGCCTGCTGAGATTTTGGGTTCGAATCCCACCGGGGACATGGATGTGTCTCTAGTGAGTGTTGTGTGCGTTGCCAGGTAGAGGTCTCTGGACGGGCTGATCACTCGCCCCGCGGAGTCCTACCGATTGTGGTGCGTCGTTGTGTGTGATCTAGAAACTTAGTGAATAAGGAGGCCCTGGCCCACTGGGGGCTGTTGCGACAAATAAAAAAAATACAGTTATTAACATGTGCGGGTCTGTGAAAATCGTCTGAAGTTAATAGGAAGTTTTCATATTCCGACAGGTTGGCGGACAGCAGTTTGAAAGCGCTCTTATTTTTGTCTCAAATTGCCGTAATCCGAGTCCTGCTAGCATGATTACGTTACCCCACTACCGCCGACGATAACTCACAGAATCAAGCTGTAAGACAAATGCTGTTGTACTTTTGAACGAAAAACACTGCACAGGATTCCACTACACGTGCATTCTTTCATAACGACACAAGAACCCGTCAAATGACGGGGTTAACACAATGTTCACGCGCTTCTCCACGACACCTTTCATCACGCGTGTCCTTTATCCATGATGATGTCATTAAAATAATGGTTATTAAATTATTACATTTTTCAATATATTAGCTGCAACTTGTCATTACGACATTTTCATCTCTTTATTTGCCTGGTTATCGCTGTGTTCTAACTTCCAATGCTCCGTAATAATCTCTCAGTCACACCTGCACCTGACTTGTTCTGTTTGATTACCGTTTGTCTATTTGAAACTACCGCTACGAAAATGCTAACCCTTTCTTTATAAACGTTAACGTAAGGAATCGCGATGCATAACTGTACCACTAGCAATATTACTATGGCATTACGTTAGGCCTCTTGATTTCCGAATGCCATCAGTCTGATTACAAAGGAAGAAGTTACTGTCGAGGTCTTAAAAGGATTAATGCCATCTGTCGGTCACCAGTGAAATCAACCCGGATGTGACTCACTCACAAAGCAAGTGAATGATTGTGTATTTTTTTATTTGCGGTGTATTTACAGGCGCTGTCAGCAGGTTTGACTATACGGAGACCGACGGAGCCACAAATATAATCGGCGTCAGCGCCAAGATTTCAATTCTAAAAGTCTCCACTACGAAACGGGAAGGAAGTTCTCTGTAATTGTGAAACAGCAACACCACGAACATCAAACCGAACTCTTAGCAACTTTTTGACATTTATCGCATTTAATTGTGTTCCATTTCCAGAAGAAATAATCCCTTCACAGAAAATCGTTGCCCCAGAATTTCATACGTCACTGTGACAGCGTCTAGGTCGCTCTACGAACCTGAATGACGTCACAAGTTCGGTGTCACTCAAGCCCCGCAGCACTGTTCACTGTGCAACTTGGCGATGATACCCTCCCCAATCCCGCACCGCCAGTCTTCACCATCTTCATCGCGGGAGTCAAAATGAAGTCACAAAGTCAACACAAGGACAGTCGAAGACAGAAAGAAATTAATATGCAGCACTCGCATGCATTGCGCGATATGCAAACACTGCGCTGCTTTGATTTTCCGTTGGCACTGACAGAAAAAGGAACTTCCTTTACCGTTTTATCGGTTCAGTCCAGCCGTAAGGGATAAGAATCGGGAGTACAGCAGTTATAAGGCGGACTTTTGTCCGCAGGCTGTTTTAAGTCCCAACTGAAAAGGATTTTTAAAAAATTTCGGATGGCATTTCTTGTAAACAGCAGCAACAGTGAAGTATTAACCCTGTAAAGCCCAGTGGTCACTCTAGGTACCACTATATTTAACATTCAACAATTCTACGTTCTGCCCACACAGTGTATTTGTGTGTTTTGTGTGGATCTCAGAACAAACAGCGATTATTTCACTATACAGCACATTCTGATTAGTGTTTATAACCGAGATGGAGGGTGTTTACTGCACGGTATGGACTGAAACTTCATGTGTAATTCAGTTTAGCCTTATCCTTTAAAGTGTTAAAGCTTTACAGGAATATAACGTTTGTTTATTATCAGAACCACATTCAACACACCAACACGACACAGCTGTTTAATGTTACGTCAGGCCAGGCAATGCAGAGAGTAACCATTGTTGTTTGAAGGTTTAATCTCCACACTACGGAGGCTTCATTAGCATCTAACTAATGAATAGCCATCGATGTCGAGAAACGCAATTAAAACTTCTATTTAACTGCGGACGGCCGTTTCATAAAGTTTTTGTTCCATAAACCATTGTACACGGGTCATCGTTTTATTTCAGTTTCAATTTGGGTTGTTTACTTTATCCTTCTCGGCCAAATGCCAGAATTACAGGATTTCGGTCGGATACACACGGAATTACTGTCCTCAGAGAAGGGTGGCCAATGCGAGGTTCAGCCCACTGCTGGTGTCTTCTGTACTATGTGACGCCGTGCATTCTGGCACTCTGGTGTAGCAACTTCGCTGTCACGGTTCATCGTCACTGTTATTAACATAACGAATCACTTATTTTCGAATGGATGTGTGTCACATTTGCTTTAAGTTTGGAAGACTTGATCCGCCGTCCACGGACTTCAAGTTTATCCGTTCGTGAGATGTGCGAACAAAACCTGATGTCGGATTATACTGTGACGGTGTTGAACATATTGCTGTCCATAAAACACGTAGTTTCTTTAACATGTTCAAAAAGTAACTCAGTTCTACGTAAATGTAAGCAAGCAACGGCGTCATTTTACCCAATGAAACCAGAAGTTCTGAAAACTCAGTTCCTACTTCATAGAGAACACAGTACATGTTTATTACAAAAACCAGTCAGCTAATGTAGTTTAGGGAAATTACACCGTTTAGTGCGACCATAATAAGAAACATGGCTACAGCAGAATACAGAGTACTTGAATGTCAACGCAGATGGTACATATAGTTACCAGTACTGCAGTAAGTATTAAATAGCATCCTGCTTCAGTCAGGTTCACTACGCCACGCCAAATCACTCCACTTAGACGATTCACATACCATTTTACGTGACTGGTACTCCTGTATTTACAGAACTATACTGACGCCATCATTAACGAGTCTCCTGGACTTTTCCCTCTTAAAAATTAAGCTTTTGATATTTCTCCTTCTGTAGTTTACCAGGCGGTCTTGATCGCACAGTCTCTTTTAAAGGTATTTGCGAAGACATACCAGCTCCTAATTAACCACGTCATGCTCTCCGGTGGGTTCCTATTGATCTGCCCTAACGAGACTACAAGAACACAAAGAATACTATAATTACCTTCGTTTGCACATTCCGAAGTTACACGTTCATGCGTACGACGAGATACAAACTAGGGACGCGGGGGCCGATAAACTAACTTTCGAAACCTTCTACGTAACTGTATTCAGCAAAATCTGCCCCACAGTTCACAAAAACTGAATCAGACGTAATTACGTTACGTGCAGCCCATTTAGAGCACTTAAGTGTCATTATTGTTAAACCCCAATCCCTGGGCACAGTGATGCATTTGACCCAGTGTGGCAGGTTACATAAAAAACTAGGAAGTGGTAACGAATCTTCGTGAATGGTGGCTGATGAAAGAGCCTCACGTGACCGTGACGAAATTTTGAAACTCGTGCCAAGATATGCGTACCGATGTGCTCGGGCAGCTATGTTAGAACACGATGACACTTCGGTGTAATAAACAATCTATACGTCACGCCGTTATGACTTGCCATTATGTTTTGAAAGTCCCAAACAGCCTTTATTATTGAATATGCTTCGCTGATAATCAGGCACCCAACGTCCTCAGCCTTTCAAGCAACTCCGACGTTTAATAGCGTCTTCAAAACAGCCCGTTACCGGCTCAAATCCCGAGCCAGATCAGTCCACTTCACACAACCCTCCCATCCCCGGTCAGTGCATTGTCGTTTGTTACTCGAATATCGGGATCGTGGGTTCGGTACTCGCTCGGGGAATGGACATGTGTCTGCACTTCGTCGGTATCTGTGCAGTGAAGTATAATTAAATACTTAGCGACTGGCCTATCCCCCATCCAAGGGGAACCATAAAACGACAGACACTATAATAGCTACGCGTCCCGAGTGCTAATGGAAGGTTCTCGTGGCGGTACCTGTAAAGGCGTGCGGCGTCTTGACGGCACGCGCTGCCTGAATCTCGTATCCGGCCTGACGATGGACGCAGTAAGTTCCTCCGAAATGCCCGTAAATTTCTACGACGCCACACGGCGCTGCATCCCACACGACGACTTTCTTCAATTCAGACGTCCTGCTACCTGCCAAAAAAAATCTGTATGCACCTTTACACTCACTCGTGCATGCTACATGCACAGAACTACACAGCATTTACACACAGCCAGCAGCTATCCAAGTACCACTTGATATTGCCATCACAACGGGGTACAAAACAGCGATGAGCTGCACAGTTTGCACACAACATAACGTAACGTAAAGCACCGTGATGTACATACACATACAGCACAGTAATTCGCGGTACGGCAGTTCGCAGCCCTGCTCCGTCTGCAGGACGCACTGCAGTTACACGTAAACCATGACTTTCGTGGTTTTGTTCAGTCACTATCACAAAATGACAAGAAAAGTACAACGAATTAAGCCACAGCAGTTCCCTTCCTCATCCCTTCCAAATCATCATTCGTCCTGCCTTTCGACAGTACTGCACAGCCCACGTCACTTACAAGACTGCTTACATAAACTAGAAACAAAGAAGTTAAGAAATGTCATCAGACCGCAACACATCTGCACTGCCGCTCTGTTACTCCCGCAGCTGCTGAATTCCTAAATAGTTTCCAGAAAACTACGCGGCATTTTAACGCACACTCTCGGATTTCTCTGCATCCTAATAACAGGTACACAAGCCATTATCATCGAGATATCTTAAGGTGGGAGATTCACAATCAAGATCCCTCTACGTTTACAATGGATCACATCCAGCGATCAACTGTTTCCTCAGCCTCACATCGCACTTCACAGAGAGCACAGCCTCTATCAATTACAAAGACCCATCACGACGGTGGATCATAAATTACGTAGGTGTTCATGCAGAATGCCCGTTGTTTTTGTCCGATTTTAACCGCAATCGTAACGTGTTCACAAATATTACTAAAAATGCAAGCAACGAAATTTCAGCAAAAGTCGTCCGTTGCGAGTCGCTCTGCTCCACGCGGACGGACGGACAAAGACGCACGGCGCGGCTCACAGAAGCTTTCCGCAACTGTTTTGCCAGCGAGCTTACAAACCACGACAACACAAAACAGACATGTCAAAAACAAGGCAATTAAATGTATTTAATAATCACACGGTGGGCACTGTGTCGCTACCAAAGTGCACACTGTAACCATACGTGTAGAACACCTTTCTGGTACAGCCAGTACAATGCTCCACACGCTACAACGAGAGCTCAGTCCAATTAATATTGAAATTATTATTATTATTATTATTATTGTTTTGAATCGGCAGAAATTAATATGTAACGTACCCTAAAATTGGGGCACGCGGTGGTGCAGTTGGTTGAGGCACTGTGCTATAATCCGGAAGGTGGCGGATTCGATTCCCGATGGTGTCATTGGTATTTTTCAATGGCATAATTCTTCCGGCCGCACTATGGTCCTGGAATTGACTCAGCCTCTAACACAAATGAGTAACAGGAATGTTTCCTGGGGGGTAAAGGCGGCCGGTACATAGGGCTAACAAACTTACCACCTTCACGTGCCGACTTTCTTCAAATCTGGTAGCCTCAACCTCCTGGAATTCTAAGGGCCTGTCCAGGCCTGTAATGGGATTGCTTTACCTCTAACATTAGACACACACACATAAACAGGAAATGCAAGGTATGCAGGCAACACCTCCAAATGTTTACAATACCGTAACCAGTCAGCAAACAGTAATGTGGCAGCAACACCAAGTATCAGCATAGCTCTCCCTGTTTGTAAGCAGCCACCAAATGACACTTTTCATGTTACTGCATACTCAATGCTTACCTCACTACAAGCCTGGCAACTATTAGGTATTTTTACTTTACCCTGTTTATACGCAAACATCTGCACGGCTTTACAGCGGCGGATCCTGTTCAAGAAACATTACGTTCATTGCATAATTAAGAACTCCGTGATTTATAACCCCTCCCCCAGAAAAAAAATGTGGACCGGACTTTTGCCTGGTTACGGCGCTACGGTAGTGACATTATGGAACCCTCTTCGTACGGTCCCGATATCGAGCCCAATGATCGTCCAAGTGGTTTGAAACAGACGCCGACGTGGCGCAAGCTGTCGCCTCCTATCCACAGACACGCTAACGCCAATTTCTTGTACGCCAGGACACAAGGCTGTACTGTCTGCTACCCAAGGGCCACGTACAGACTACATCGACGTCACAATAAAATTAATGGTATTGGAATGTATCTTTTTGGCGGGGGAAGGAGCTCACTTATATACATGTTTGATTTCTTACAAGCGGGAAGGTTGTCAGTTCGATCCCCGTTGGTATCGCTGGTACTTTTCATTGACATATTCCTTCCGGCCGCACACTGGCCCTGCGGTTGACTCAGCTTCTTACAGAAATGAGTACCAGGAATATTTCCTGGAGGGTAGAGGCGGCCGGTGCGTAAGAGCTGACCTTACCACTTTCATGTGTCCACTGTCTTGAAATCTGGAAGCCTCAACCTCCTGGAAACCTCAGGGCCCGTCTGGGCCTGTAATGCGATTGCTTCGCCTTTACCTTTACCTGATTTCTCACACAGTTTTGTTACTCTCCAAAACCAGAAAACCAGAGAGTGTTTCCTTGTCCTACTGTCATTAGGCAAAACACAAATCACAAAATCAGCTCTGCTCGGTCCGCTGCATCAAGCGGTGTCTAGCCCAGCCCGGTGCCACTCACTGTTGGCTTCACAGTTCTGTCGCTATCCCCAATAAATGCAGCACAATCACGTTTCCAACCGTCCCCCCCCCCCCCCCCCCCCCCCCCCACCCCAACCCTCCCACCTGTTTGGGTAAACCACACAGGACGACGCAGCCCCTACCTTCTTTTTTCTCGGGGGGGGTTGGCAGACTCAAACACACACC
>Ga0123355_10013494_pt1 | contig 12721 bp, 5 predicted proteins | sample TergutEmb28metaG_3_FD_89872 | JGI IMG/M metagenome (GOLD analysis project Ga0123355, IMG submission 89872) | Embiratermes neotenicus P1 segment gut microbial communities from Petit-Saut dam, French Guiana - Emb289 P1 | ecosystem: Host-associated > Arthropoda: Insects > Digestive system > Gut ...
CTGTGTAATGCAATTTTGACCTCCTGATGATGAGCACATGTGCTCGAAACATGTAGAGGCATGAAATATACTTATTGTAAAACAAAAATTTTGTGCATCAAGTTGGTTAATTACTGAGATAAACATTGTTGTAATGAAACTGCAGCGATTCGCTCTGTGTATTGTTGAGTTATACGTCACTGTATACAATACAAAATTGTTGAGTGTTGCACAAAAATTTTTCATGATGAATTTATGTCGCCGGAAACAATAAACCTATGTAGATCTTCATGTCAAATGCCAGATATTTTTCCTCCCGATTTTAACCAAATCTGGATTCTCTCAACAGATTCATACACGTTCTCAGTACCAAATTTGAAGGAACGCTTTTCGTGAGATGTGCGCTGATGTATACGGACAGACGGACAGACCTAAAAACATTACACAGCGATTAAGCGCTTTTCGCGACTAAAGGAACGCGATGGACAGATTTCGGTAGAAATTAATAATACAGATATAAGTTAATGACAAACACATTTTATTTAAAGTACTGCTACCGAACTGCATTTGTGATAATTCCTCTTCATTCATTTAGTCTATATCTCACACCTTACGAAAAATGTTGATAATTTCCAGCTGAAGTTTTTAACAATTCCAAACTACAGCGTGCAAAATTACGTCAAAACTTCAGACAGGATGTCAGGTAATTGTTTCAAAACGATTCTAATGACAACAGAGAATGTAAAAAATTATGTTTCGGTAATAACTCCCGCTGTATAAATGGTGTAACTTGCACCTTCACCTTCGAAATAGTTCCAGTGTTTGTCACTTAGACACCGAGGGCTCTTAACCTCCTTCATAATACAATGCAGCACTCGAGTAAGTCAGTGGTTGGCTTTCAAGTGTTTCTCAGGCAAGAGTAAGACATATAAGCTGCTGGTTGCTGTCAACCAACGTATAGTATAGTGAGAAGAGGCAAGCGTTGAAGAAGAAGGAATTACGGTCCATAAACTGCCAAAAAACTACAAAACAGCTTCGTCATGTCAGAGAAACTTCACAGAAATCGTAATTTATTTGTATTGGTCTATCCTGGATTTAAGAGAGTTGTAAAAGCCTTCATTGATACAATATAAAGGGAAGAAATAAGTCATTTGTAGATTTTAACTTCGCATATTACGAAACTTTCAATACTGTTCTCTGGGTTGTCCAATTTACCTACCTTCAAGAACATAAATGCTTCTACCATTTCTTTTATATCGAAACGCTTGACTTGACGTGCGTCATAAATACACATTCAAAAGGCCTGTGGTGTTTAGCTCAAGACATTAAGTGTGTAGTAATTGAATTACATGACTGACTGATCAGTGGTTTTAAAGGGACTCAGACGAAATATGAATTGAATTAACCTAACCTCTTGTTTGCCGCACTTCTTTCATACGCCTCACATAATATTACATTCTTGTGTCCCAGAATTGTAGAATTACGCACCAGAATATTGTCCAAGACAGACACAATGCTAACACAGACATTGCGGTTTTATCAGATACGTGTATGTGAAAACCGGTGCCTGTTGTTGGAAGAGGGTTGGTGTTGAAACAAGAGAAACTACGTTGCGTAAAAATCTCCTACAGGCTTCTCTAATTACGTGCTTACATTACAGACTCAGCCAATGTACTCCGATTGGCCAGAGATGTTAAATGTGAAGAACCTGTATTATCATAGTCGTGTCAGAATGTACCTTTCCCCTGCAGTCGATAGCACAATGAAAGCAAACCGAACAAGCCAGCAAAATTCAGCTACAGATAGAGTGCTAAAAACTAAAGTTTTGTGTATTCTTCCAGCGTTGCGACCAAGACCTGTGTGGTCACACTCATAGGCCGCTCGAACACCGGGGTCGATGCTTCTGGGTTGTCATACAAAGACAGTGGCCACACAATGCCACTTATGCCCCAGCGAAAGAGTTCAACCCCTTGTGTTAAGAAGCGTTTAGTAAAACGCTACGGCAGCGAGGAGGAAGGTTAAAATCCGGCCGTTTAGTGGTGACGTCGAGACTTTACGGTTTTCTTCACATAGCATTTTAAAAATGATGTGTACCTTTACGAACACGGTAATGTTAGTTTCTTCCCAAATAATATACCGGAAGATGCTGGTAATAAAAGCAGTAATTTTTATGCCTTGTTACACAGGAAACCACTGCTTAAAGTCCACCTATTCCTAATCACTTGCATTTGAAAGGGTTGATAGCAGACCTCTACAGTTCTCGAAATCATCCTTGTCTGTTCTGTACCGTAGCTGCAACAACTGCCTTACGTGCGTATATAACGACTCAGAGATGAAGTCATCACTAAAAGACGTTTACAAAAATTAACAGTTACAAAAATGAAACAACTTGAGATGTGTATGTTTAAACTTGGATATTTACCTTAACTTACAAAACTGGGTCAACAGAGGAATTAAGGTTAATCGTCAATGGGTTCTTTCAATAAGTTTAAACGGCTCTCACTACTAACTTTTTCACAAATATTTCCTTTCCGACCAAATATATTTAATGTATTCGGTTATTAGAGTAACAACGGGGTTATTCTTTGTCTAAATCAAGCAAAGTCATAATTTAAAAAGGCTTGTATAGCCTATATTAGGACGAGCGCATTACTGCATGGAATTTGGATCACTGTGAGTCATAAAATCCGGCATGAATAGTAAAATGGATAAAATTCTCTGTTTTCAGTTTCCCCCAATTTAAAGAATGCTTCATTAGTCCTTAATTAATTCTTTCGAAACGTATTATAGCAACAAGTCCATCTCTCTGCCTGTAACGAGACTTTAACGATCGCACAATTATCCTCCTTCGTGCAAGCTCACAGTTACCTCCGAAGCTTGTTCCTTTCTCATCCATTATCGTAAGGAACATGCTGTAAACTCCTGTTCAATTCATTTAATACTTGTAAGGAGTTTCCGAAAACATGCAGTCTGAAAGCACTCTCACCCTACTGGCACGCTAAAGTTTTGTAAAACTGTAATTTCTCTTCGACAGGGCTTCACGTCACAATCTCACCGACCCTCCACTTACTTAAAAAAAATTTATTTTAAACTTACTTGCAATGTTTACGTTTCTACACAGTTTATATTTAATACACTCTCCAACGAAGCCCAAGCAGTAAAACTGCTAGGGCTACAGTTCTTGAGAAACTAAGAATTTCTCAGCTAGCCAAAAATAACGAACATTTTATCTACCTCGAGGCTCATTACAGCAACCGCTTGTCCCCATCCAGTGCCTCTTATTTCTTACAGGGGTGCTGATAAGTCCTTAGCGCGACCAGGAAGGAAACAAGCTCCGAAGAATGTCAGGGACGTGCGCGATTTCAACAAAATTGAGACGCGAACTGTCATCAAGTTGTTTTTCCTGCAAGGGAAGGCGCCGAAGGAAATTCACGCCATTCTGACAGAAAAATTAGCTTCTTTCCTTCTTGGTCGGGCTAAGGACTTACCAGCATCCCTGTATTCTCTTTTCTTCCAAGTGGCCACTTTCCTTCAAATCATGAACCCCCTAAATAACCAATTTTCCCCTGTCTCGTCTTACTTTTTCCCACTTAGGCCCAAATATCTTCCTCACTATCCTCAGCCGATGTCCTCCCCTTCATGCGAGATAGCAAGTTTCACACCCACATAAAATTACAAACAAAATTATAATCATGTATATTTTTAAGTATGTACAGTGCATCTTGTCTATAGCTTTTATTTCAACCAACAATGGACAGTATATATTTTTTACTTTAGTAGTATTTACGTTATAATCACTCCTGCATATTTCGATACATTTGTATCATCCTCAGGGAGTCCCAAAGTTGTACGTCGCCAAAGTTACGTTCTTTCTATATTATTAAAATTTCATTAGAAATTATCAAATTAAAATATTTATGTGGTTGTTGTTGATAAAATGCAGTCCATATGATTTTTACAATATTACTTGTATCAGTATTGTGTTTACGTGGCCGTATATACTGTACAGTCTGGATATTCTGCAATAAATAAAATAAAATTTCAAATGATGCAGAATATATGGGCTGATAGAATATAAGCATAGAGGTTGAATTGTAGTGTATGATGGACTTACCCTGTGTTGATATCGCCTGTGTGCTGGGGTGGTGAGTACTGAATTGTGGTGGATATCGGACTACATGACGTGTCGTCTTGTGACGTTGGCTAAGTTATATGGTGGGTTAAGGTCGTTGTCTGTTTATCCGCTAGTGTGTTTTTTTGTTGGAAAGTATGTAAAATGCACCCCAAAAGTTCATTTTGTTTCCTCGCAACAAATTATATTGTAAAAGTCATATAGACTACAGTTTATCAACAACAACCACATAAATATTTTAATTTGATAATTTCCAATGAAATTTTAATAATATAGAATATACGTGACTTTAGCGAAGTGCAACTTCGGAACTCCCTCGGGATGACGCAAATGATTCAAAACGTGTAGGAGTGATTATACCATAAATATTGTTAAAATAAAAAGTATCTACTGTGCATTGTGGGTTAAAATAAAAACTGTACAGTCCTGTATATTTTTATTGTGTTTGTAGGCAGTCAGTAGAAAAACAAAATGAATGATAAGAGTAACGTCAATAATCGAATTTGTTCTTAATTTCTGTTGTCACCTAATTTTGATTTGTTCGTGCTATTCCAAAATATTTGAAATTGTCACATTTTCTATTGGTTTATTATCGATGCGAAGGTAAATCTTCCAGTCTTTAAATCGTTTCAGCGAAGAGCACTAGTTCTGAAGAATCATAATTTAACCTTCCAATGCAACTCGTCACAGTACAGTGTAAAAATCATTAATACAAAAGGCGATGCATATCACATAAGACAAGTTCTAACGACTTACCAGTTGTAGTAAATCAACTGCAAGTGTTTCAAATGGCGGCCACATTATTGCTTCAAATACCTCAATTCAATTTAAATCAGTTCAATTCAATGATTATCATAAACATGCAGGCTTAACATCACAATTATTAAATTAATACATAAAGACTTATTTTTAAATGAATTACGACGTTTGCCTTGCCGGCACCACAATGGCATGTTTACGCACTACTTCTCTGTACTGATTAATACAAGTTTAGTGTCCATAGGTAAACCAGAATACAGGCAGACGACGTATAAACGATGTATTTTGGGGCCCCAAAGCTGGAACTCATTTCAAACAAAATTATAAAAGTGATGATAAAATATTTCTTGCAAACTACAGTCTTTTCCGAGAGTACTCTCTTCTAGTATAGTGGAAATTTACAAGTTCCGTAAAAGCCTCTTACCTGCACCTTCTGACCGAAGGAAAAGAGAGAGGGGGGTAAATGAAGTTCTGACACTTTTGACATGCAGAACTGAAAAGTGGGAGCGAAACGGTTCTGGCGTATTTTGGCACCATGAACTGAGAAATGGAAGTGAAATTTTTCTAACGTGTTTTGGCACCCTTAGCTGATAACTGGGAGCGAAAAGGTTTTAGTGTGTTTGACACCCCAAAGCGAAAAATGGTAGCGACATTGTTCTGCCATATTCTAAGATATTTTTCCACACTTCAGTACCGGCACATAAAATTTCTTATTTATGTACAGATACTGCAGTGGGGCATTTCACTACTTGTATTTGCACAAAAAAAAAGTTAATTTTCACAGCGTGCAATTTAGGTAGAAGAATTGGTAATTCAGACATTTCAGCACATCTTCATGGATCAACAACTACAAGTCAGGCTATAATGTATTAGCAGTATGAACACTCACAGATTCATGTGATTTTGGTCAAATGTAATACAAATTAAGTTTTACTGGTGTATTCACACAAAGGATATACATAATTTGCCTACAGAAGTCATCAAAATGTCTTTAATTAAAAGATGAGATAATTCGTATCTTAGCAACGCTACTGATGGTGCCCACCTGGGTGGCCAATTTAAAAAGGAAAGGACCCTTATAGCAGTTAAGATTCTACTCACGCAATATTAAAATAAATTAAGACGAAACGTAACGGCCTTCGATATTATGTGAGGTAGTTTTGCTAATATGTTTGAAACTAATGTAATATGAACTACCAAGCAGTTGACCCCTTTTTTGTCTCTATTCTGCGACCTCCAATATAATCGCAGTTAATTATCTTTACATTTTTCACCTAGCTACCTGTAACATAGTGCCGGTCCCAGTGGCACCGCATACTAAGGCGTAGGTCTGCGGCCGCTCGCCTGCTAAGATTGTGGGTTCGAATCCCGTCGGGGCCATGGATGTCTAACTGTTGTAAGTGTTGTGTTTTGTCAGGTAGAGGTCTCTGCGACAAGTTGATCACTCGTACAGAGGAGTCCTACCGACGTGGTGCGTCATTGTGTGTGATTTAGAAACGTCGTGAATGAGGAGGACCTGGCCTCCTGGGGGCTGTCGCGCCAAAAACAAACAAACAAACTTGTAACATGGCACTCAGGATTAACAAAGTTCTATAGGCCTGGCACACTCATGGCAACCGCAGAGCGGTAAAAGTCTTACCCGCTTCGAATATCAGCCGCGATACCAAATACAGTAACTGCGTTGCTGCGTGGACTTGCAGTAATCACGGATTGCTTAATTCGAACTTCTTTCCATTTCGTAGTATAGTCTCTTTAGTATTAGTCGACAAGAAATAATCAATTCAGTTGATACGGCGGAGTTAAATATACTGATAATCAACCAAAAAGACAATTCTAGATATAAATCTTTGATTTCTACCCCAAACACGAATATCCTGCAGTAACTGCTCGCTGATGTTTGACTCTTGCGGAAACGATCGTTATAGATCCCGTATTTCTGCAAGGAACAGACTTTTCTACCTCCGTTACGAGAGTTTAATTCCGGCGTCTTTAGTTAGCCGTCTTCTTGCAAGCCGCGTTCTCGCCGACACCGCCGAAATGAGCACTACAGAGACTGTGGCATCCTCTGTCTCTGTGTAACAATGACGTCTCTCATTCTAAGACGAGCCTTATGGCAGTGATAAGACCCTCTGCTTGCCTTGCATGGTAGAAATATAAGTACTACAACGTCGTTGATTTAGATACAGTCACCTTACTTCGCTTGTGTCATCAACGTGCAAATTTGTGGAGCCCTTGTATTATCCATCACCTCGGAAAAAGCCGACGCACACAGTTCCACACTTGTGATCTTTCGCCTGACCAAGCAACAGTGTGCCCTGCTGTTGACTGAGATATTGCCGATAAGCGACAGGATCTCTCCTGTGGTGGTCTGTGACCTTACGTAACATGGTCTGTGAAACTGGTAGGACAGGTCCACTAGACTGCGAAGCGCCTGCCTGCTGAAGGGTACATGCTGGAAGACAAGTTTACAAATACTGACGATTTAGATGGGCCAACCTGGTTTTACCTCAGAGCTGGCAAATATTTTATCTTCTCTTCGAAAACAGCAGTTCAGTATTATAGGCTCCAGAGTTAGTGAGATGGCAGCTGCTTTACTCTTTTGATCGCAACATTTGCCAGTACAAATTTAGCACACTACACCTACGTTTGCTCTAGATGCGAGCTAAACAGACACTGATGCGTCATGAACATGACTGACAGCGATTCTAATAGGCCTTCCGCAGGCATACGAGGAGACTCTATAATGGTTGTTTTAAAGCTAAGTATATGTTCATGTCACGTGAACGGAATGCAGGACAAAATCACAGCATAAATACAGGAAATAAATCCCGTGAAAATGTGGAACATTTCAAATATTTGAGAACAACCCTAACAAATCAATACTGCATTAATGAAGAAATTAACAGCAAAATGAGTTCAGGGATTGCTTGCTATAATTCGACGCAGAGTCTGTCTTCCGATTTGCTACCAAACATATAAATACTAAAATACAGAGAACTATAATTTTGCCTATTGTATTGTAAGGGCGGGAAACTTGATCTCACACTGAGGATGTTCGAGAATATGTGCAGATGAAGGGATTTAGGCCTACGAAGGATAAGGTGAGAGAGGAGTAGAAAAGAGTACAAAATTAAGAGCTTTATGATCTGTACCACTCACGAAATATTATTCGGGCAATAAAATCAAGAAGGAGATACGCGGGGTATGTTGCACATTATTCCATCCATCCATCCATCCATTCGGCTACTCGTGTATTTGTTCTTGACTCATTCAACACACCCATCATCCATTCTTCTTTTCTTCCTTTCATTTCCCATCCATTCATCTGCCAATGGGTTAATCGGTCCTCAGAAATTTCATGTTCATGTGTTTGTACTTCCACGTAAAGCGGTTAGGAATGGCTAATATAAAAACACGTCAAACGGCACGTTAACTCTTTTATTAAAAATAGATGCACATATTTCGATGCTTATGTAATACACCCTGCAAGAATGAAGTCAGTTTCGGAAAGATTTTAACTTCCTTTGGAGGGTGGCAGATCCGGTAACTTGCATTCGAATCAGATTACAAGTGCGCGCACGCACGCACGCACACACTCACACACCAGATTAGGTTCTCAAACTTGTCACTTTTTGTTTAATTTCGTAAGCGTGTTACAGCAGCAGCAGCACATTGACACAAACCTGCAGTTTAGCAGGCACGTTAACTTTTGTTACCGTTCTAAAATTTCGGTAACACCAATGTTACGACAGCTTATATAAAAAAAGCCCAACTTGCTTTTTGGAAGCTCGGGTTACACAATTTTTATCAAGTGACCGAGCTTCTAGTCTGTCAACTGTCTGTCAGAACGCCTTTGTGCATTTTTAATATCCAGACCTTCCCACAACGCTGCAGTATAGAATGGCTCCCTTTACAAACGAAAAACCTGTGCAGTTATAGGATCTGAAGGTTTCAGCACCATTTACACGAAATATACTCACTGGGCTCGACAGACTCACAAAATTCTTTCAATAGCTGCAGATTTTACTTTCCCATGCATTCTAGTCATACAGTCTCCTATGTATTTCAACGGAATTCCCTACCAATACAGCAGAACTCCATTTATCCGGGTTAATTGGGAAAGTGAGGCTTCCGGATATGCAGAAAATCAGGATAATTGGATTTTTCTTTGAAAATAGTGTACAATGGCAGTCTGGATTTCGGCTGTTACTATTTACCGTATGTAGCGGCGTCTGAACCTTTCTACCACGCCTAATGTGAAGTTCTAGAAGTCATAACGTTGTATTGTACTTGATAGCATAACCGGTAATTTCAAGGCAAGTTAGTTATCAACAAATTTACCCCAAGTATTAATTTGAAAAGTGTGTAATTCGTTGGTTCATGTGGCATAACTTTTATAACAAAGCACGTTGCAAAAAACACACACAAAAAACAAGAAACATAAAATTACCCCAAGGGCCAAGCCGATCCGGATAACCGGCGTCCCGTTAAGTAGAGTTCTACTGCATTCTGTACTCATTTGTTGCCTCATCCTGGTTAGCGTCCTGCAGCTACACGAAGTTCTCACAGTGGTGCAATGAAAATTCCAGTCAGCTGAGATATAACCCCATAGACACTGGTGTGTAGGTACCAACGTTTCGCAGGAGCTGGCTGTCCCCACCTTCAGGGTATTCCAAGGAAGTCGGAAGAAATGTTCCCTTCCTCTACTACCATGAAGTTTGAGGCATCAAGTTGTTCTGGAACGTTGACAACTATGTAGGCTATACACATACATATACACATACACACACACACACGCACTAATCGTAGTCGACTTACATGTTTTGCGTATATTTTTCTTTCTCCTCCTTCAAGTAAATTTTCACCGTACAGAATGATAAAAATGTCCACATCTGTCTATTCTCCGACAGTAAAAAAGTGTAAATAAACAAAATCCAGTACACGCATTCGGGGAAGGATAATTCGTCCTTAGAGTTTGCCCTTGGAAGTTGCCGTCTTGCACCTGGGGACTGCCTTCATGGGGCCCAAACTGTTACGCCGTGATTGCCCACCTGCACCCATCATTGTTAGTCATAGCTAATCGTGCATCAAAACCCGAGGGAAAGTAATGAGGCCTAACCTCTGCCATCGATCTGTCTGGAGACTACTATACATGCAATGTTTTCATTACTGATGGCTTCCAAAGGAAGAGAACGAAACGCCAACGTCGGGCGAGATTTGGAAACGTTAAATAAACACGTCACAGTGATGTCATCTCGTTTCATTCTCTTGTCTCGCCACGATCTGTGGCTAGGCCCCTGTAATAAAGCCACGCTTACATCCCATTATCGCCACTGACTGAAGGGGGAAAAAATTGATCGCAGTCATTATTAGAGCTCTGTATACTGCTACTTCAAGCGATACTATTTGAGCTCCAACAACCACCGCGTAACGACTAAAACGCAGGCGCTGGATCACTGAAGGTGACGTAGATTTTTGTCTTCGCAATTTCGCGCACGAAGTTTGTGGAATAAGTAAGATGTTATACATAATGAAAGAGAAGGGACATGAGAACTGTCTGTTGAGTGGGTAGATCTACTGGGAGTTCCCGAGTTCAAGTCTCGTTCCGGGTGCGAGATTTATGCAGATTCCTTGAGTCCCTCGAGGGAAATGTCAGGAAGTACCTTAAAACATCGCCATCCTTCTTCAACCTCTCAATATTTTGTTCTTTAATAACTCTTAACATTCGATGTTCTACAGTTTGCGCTAATGACAATATTTAATAAGCCATAAATACACAAACGACTAAATCCAAAAGAAACAAATGTGGCCGAGGTGTGAAAACACACAAATTTCTGTTGCAAAAATCATAAAGATTACAGCGGAAGTCGTATTCAGTTTAATATTTTGAAGACTCACTTAACTCTAAGTTACTTATAACATTCTTGTTCTTACATCACAGAAAATCAGTTGGTCTCCCTTAGAAAGCCCTAGTAGTTTATGCTGTTTATGGATACAATCGGTATTTCTAGTGAGCATCAAAGGACACACATAACTATCCCGTGTGACAACTTGCAGAGTTTCTTAGTGTTAAAAATGGTGGTATATAAATTTACCACTAGGCTTTAAACGGTACGGACCAATGTGTGTACTCGGAAGGGAGTCGGTATGCATTTCGTTCAGGGTCTGAGGATGTAATGACAAGTATTGGTATGTACGCCGATCCCAGTGGCCACCCGATCTAAGGCGTGGGTCTGCGACCGCTCGCTTGCTGGAATTGCGGGTTCGAATCCTCACGAAGGCATCGACGATTGTAGTTTGTGGGTGTTGCGTATTGTCAGGTAGAGGTCTCTGCGTCAGGCTGACCACTCGCCCAGAGGAGTCCTACCGAGTGTGGTGTGTCCAACTTGCGTGATCGCGAAGCCCCGTAAGGGGAGGCCGTGACCCGGAATCAGGACGAAGAGCTATAAAAAAAAAAATTGGCATATGGAGGAAAGAATGTGCTGGTTCTGTGTTTGAAGAAAGGTATGTTACCAACTTGTCTTTTGTGTCGCAACAACCCATCTCGGGTACAGTACTCATTGTTGAGGTTTCTAGATCGTATACACCTGGTAGAAATCTGAACGTGTGATCAGCTCTTAACAGAGACCGCTGCTACACAACACACAACAGACGCACATCCATGCCCTCAACAGGATTCAAACCCGCGATCCAGCAATCAAGCGGCCTCAGACCGACACTTCAGACCGCACGAGCACTGGAATCGTCCCCTTGCTAATATACCTTCTGCTGTTTTATGACGTTCAGCATCCTCAAAGGCGTATTACAAGGAATTTCACTTCCAAGAGTGGAGCACATTGTCAGTTGCTCTGAACGGTGTATAACTTACCGATGTTTTCAACGAGGTACAGTTGAATATTATAAGCACCCATATAACTTCATGAGGAGATGTATAAATAAAAAAAGGGAAAAAAATTCACCCGTATCTTACCAAGAACGACTCAAAACACGATGTGCACATGATCTGAATTTGGTCGCTTCGATATGAAAATTCGTTTGTCAGCAGCAGGAAAAAATGTTCTTCTCGGCACAAGTCTCATCACTGTGGTGTCTGCACGATACTGCAGTAGCACTGTACGTTTCACCGAGCCCGTCAAAAGAACACGCCCTCTCTCATGTACACGTTATTACAACAAATCCGTAACACGCAGAATTACAACCAAAATACATTTTCTACCTCCATCGTCGTAAACCTTTTCCATTAGGTTTGCACGTTCGGGATTATCTGAAGGGAGGAAAACTCCAATCTTTTTTTTTTTTTTTTTGAGGAGGGGTTGTGGGTTGAGAAGCGAAACGTCCACTCTGTGAGGTCTAACACACAAATCTGTAATTACAAAGATATACCCCCATAATCCAGTGACGTAAATGTTAGCGAGGTGTTAAAAAACTGTTTCGCTGTTTTTTTCTTTCACCATCACCCTTCTGTTGTTAATCGAGAACCACACAGCGCCGACAAACTAATATCCGTTAATCTGTATTAATTCTCCTTATGCTTTAAAATTTATAACATTTCGATAAGTCAGAGGTGGAAGAATAAGAATAATATACGACATTCTTCTCGAATTTCCTTTCAGCTTTTCTTGTTACCACAAGCACAAATTCGTTTTCACCAAAACGTCCGTCAACAGGTAGCAGAAGACATTGTTTCATAATAAATAATACTACATCCAAAGAGAGTTATTCCCTTTTCATCATCATCTCCACCACCACCACCACCACCACCACCACCACCACCATCACCACCACGTTCAGTAACAGAATACAAACCACCTCTTTTTCCGCCTTCATGCGTGAGGGAATAAACAGCTTTCC
>Ga0123355_10013495_pt1 | contig 12721 bp, 5 predicted proteins | sample TergutEmb28metaG_3_FD_89872 | JGI IMG/M metagenome (GOLD analysis project Ga0123355, IMG submission 89872) | Embiratermes neotenicus P1 segment gut microbial communities from Petit-Saut dam, French Guiana - Emb289 P1 | ecosystem: Host-associated > Arthropoda: Insects > Digestive system > Gut ...
ACTTCACAACAGTCCTTCTCTTGGAGTCACTTGCTATGGAAATAAAGTGCCTCAAAACATCTTAAATCAAGGGATGCACAAATCCTGGATGCCAGGCCATCCAGGCAACTAAATTTTCTATCATGGTGGCTAATATTTGTGGCTCCTCAGAAAAGATGTTACTTCATGTCATCTTCCCAACAACTACAGTTTTCGAAGATTGGTGGACCCAACTGTAAGTGCCGAAATCTTATCCTGCCAAGGGAATTACTTCTACTGTGTTACCATGAATGCTGGGGCATTTTACTCTGAATAAAAATTTTCACTGTCCATACAAAAATTGTCTTCTTGGCCATCAAATCCAAAAACCTTTTATTTGCATAAAATGTCCAGAAGGGAGGCATGCCAGCAAAATAATGAAACATACTGAAAACGTACAGAATGACAACTGTGTCCAAATTACATGCATATCACTACCTTCATTCAGCTGTTCTAAAGTGCAGTCCTAAATGTGATAAGTATGTAAGGTGAAAGTGAAGTCTGCAGTCCTTAATGTTTTAATATGCATCTAGTCTGGAATTCCTAACAGCTCCATTTACAGCTACGAACATTCCACGTTGTTAGGTACTAAACAAACTCACAAAAACAGGTGTCTGTGACTTTCTGTCAAATATTATATTACACTATATTGTGTACTTGTAGAAGCAAGCACTCTCTCACACTCCTATAGGAACTACAGTGGCATACCAAGGCTGAGGCACATGTGGTCAACCAAGCAAGCCACAAAATAGTTCCAGTTGTTATGCTACAGATGCCTTCAAAATGGAGAATATTGATACAGATATGACCACCCTACTCACAAAATTTGGTGATGCTGGTTTAATGCCAAAAGTTCAGAGGTTTTAGCTAAAATCAAACGCCTGAACTTCACAGCCAACTTGGTGAGCTCTACACACTTTAGGTAGACAAAAACTAAGATTGTGGATACTGGCATAAAAGTTTGTATGAAAAACAGAAAGAGCTATCCAGTTGACTTGGGTTTCCTAAACACTCACTGAATTGGACTTGTTTCCTTTACACACATTCTTCATTTGCAAAGATCACAATAGAAACAAAAACAACAAAGAATGTCTCTGAATCAATGTTTTGTTTCTTCACTTGTATGGGTGACTAGCCCCCCCCCCAGCCCAAGGTGGGCTGATGTAGCTGGGCTAAAAGAGCCCCTCCTTCTCTATCACTGTGGGACACTGTCTGGCTCCTCAGTTGAAACCTATCTGGCTTGGGTAGCTCTACCAGAATAGTGCAAGATCACAGTTATATCACTATTATTCACACAAATCCCAACAGCAGCAATACATTTTTCTCTTCTCCGCAACAAACAGATGGTGTCTGGATTCCACCCAGCCTCATATTCAATGTGTATTAAGGTTCTTTTGTGCAGGTAGTGTGGCTTCACCATTCACCTTCATCTTGTGTGTAAGTTATGAGTCAAGGCATAATTCCGCCTTCCTTTATGCCCTAATGGCACAGACAGAACTTTTCCTTTCTTTAGTATTACTTAAATGCAATTAAAGTAAGATTTTTGCAGTCTACTGATAAAGAGAGCATTTTATAAAGAGGTAGACATATAATTCCCAAGAACCGAAGTTAATTCTTTTATACATTACTACAGTAAACAAACCAGTGTTTGTCTCATTGAAGTAGCATTTCCAAACGGTATATCCACAACACAAAGAAATGTACAGGTACTGAGTGTCTGTGTCAACTCCACATTCCAACGGCACTGCTTGAAAATTGGTACTCTAAATTGCTGATCAATTCTATCACATAGTAATGTACACAATTTAGAGATTCTAATGTACATACCGAACACTACTGGCACAAATTCCACAAAAACCAGCTCTTGAAAGATTTCCTTGCAACACTCTCACTGCAGGATGTGTTAAAGCCGACATCACCAGCTCCCACAGTTTCCTGGAAGAAGACGTCTGGTCATCAAGCTGAATACTATGTTCCAGCCAGTACAATTCACAGCATCCACTGATAATCTGCACTCATGTTCAACCACCAATAAACATAAATTTAAAAAAAAACATGCATGAAACATATCAAGTAACTAGCTGCACTACTGTCAACTAGATTCCTTTGGCAGGCTATGTATATTAAAATAGATGTGGATGGGGGGCATGAACTGGATTGATCTGGCTCAGGATAGGGACAGGTGGCAGACATGTGCAAATGCCATGATGAATTTCATGGGTTCCATAAAATGCAGGAAACTTCTTGCTTAGATAAGGGCCTGGTAGCTTCTCTAGAACGACTGTTCTGTGTAGTTATTCTCAAGTTCGAATCCGAAGCGGGGCCATACAAACTGTCTGTGCCGTTGTGAGTTTTTAGGTGTTTTCAGAAAATTCCATGCCACTATCTTCATAGAGTTTATAATATAATAATATACACTAAAATTCTTATTAACTAAGACCGACACGTTCCTGCCTATCTATCAGATTCCACCTTGGGATAAACACGCACACAATACCGTACCACTCCACTTCATGAACACCAAACTAACCCCAGTGGTAGCACCAGTCAGGCATGCGTCCATGAGAACTATTAACGTCTGTCAGTTACTACTAACAGACATTGCCTAAGAAGAAACCACTCCGGAGCACAGACAACAAACAAATTGCATTAAAATGCGCATATTACATGAAATACTGCTGAGAAACAATATGGCACCATCCCAGTAAGCACACAGAAGTCGCGAATACAACCTGTTGCTACAGACGACCATCTCCGTTACAATAATCATAATACTGGGTCATGGTACCAAAAATAAACCCCTAAAGCCAGCGAATGAGCCGTAAGGCCATCCGATTCTCTTAGCTTTCCCATCTTGCATCCGCCACACCACAATTTTAACGGTCAAGCGAAGTGCAGCCGCCTACCGCCAGCATGCAAAAGGAGCGGTTGATAAAAAAGTTTCGTATGCTTTCTTCTGGGCGATTCCCCGGCGTCTGAAATTTATACGCCAACGTTTCCGAACACTGTTCCATCTTCATAGGCGAGTAGGTATGGAGAATTCCTCATATTACCCACCTACGAAGGCGGAACAGATACCTACCCGCCTAAGAAGATGGAACAGAGATGGCTTCACTCAATACACATGATGCTACCGTCTGCAACTCACACGCTTGGAACGTTTGCATTACATGATCATGCTTGAAATATTACAGTCAGTTTGACTAAACACACGATAATCTTTAATTTAAAATTATGGTTTGCGAATATACTGACGACCTTTCTGCAGTTCACTCGCAACATTAACTTCAACGTCCGCACCGAATCCTCTACTGGTTATGCATCACACCGAAACAAAGGAACACGCCGCTGTCTGGCGCGAATTGACCAAGTCAGAACGCTACCAGCTACGGTGACGACACGAGTTCTTACAACGCAACCCAGTTGGATCGTTTAGCAAACTGTGGGTGGCCTGGCGTTGCAACATTTAATTACGTAGAAAATTTGTCCTGTGCGTAAGCACACACGTAAATAATTACACACATAGATTTACACATCTTTTGAGAATAAGTTGTCCCTATGAACAGAAACACTATGGTGTACAGAATCTGTTTAAAATAAGTTATAATCACTTGCCATGTAGTCATACTGCCAGTTATTGGCTGTACTATACTGCTCATCCAACAAGATATGCTACAGTACACAGTCCATACCTTACATTACTAGTATTGGTAAGACTACACTTATGTCTTGAACCTGCCTGTGAAGTTCCTAAATAAAGAATTCTTAAGATTCAGTGACTATATGAAATACATGATGACACAAAATGAGCACTAAAATTTTCAGTTACAGCAAGAATAAACATAAAAAGTGTCATTTTTTTCTTGCAAGGGTATTGATGCACAAGTAAATACCGATGTACCCTTGACCAATACCCAAGATCATGTCATTTAATTTCATACTTCTTCTTTCACTGGCATTACAACCCCCTTTTAATTTTGTACACGGGAACCAACGTTGTGGAGGTGCCTTCTGGCCCCAATTTCAGAGTAAGAATACTAAGTTGCTCATATAAATACAAGGAAAAGGGAAGTGGGATCCTATTAAAATAATGTACATAGTGCGTGCGTACGTTGCATGCATTGGTTGATGACTTTCTGCTGTTAGGTGCACGGCACATTTTCACCAACATCTTAAGAGTTATTGTGCAGTTCTTCCAAAGTGTCTTCCTTTTTCAGTAGCATATTATAAATCCAGTGTACCAAACAAAGGTATAGGGTGGTACCTTCGCTTAAACTCATAGACTTTTTTACATTTTTTCATCGTATATATGGGAGAAAATACGTATGATAAGAAGAAGTCTACTTGTTGAAATGTCATGCACCATCCTCGGAACTGTAATAGCACGTTTCCCCAATTCTTGAAACTTTTTATTGTCAGCATCGCATTACACACAGAGCAGTGGGTTTACAAATGAATGTTCACTTTCCACGCGTTCACATAGTTCACGAAAAGCACCTTTAGCTTCATCTTGTCTGTCAGTTCTGCAATTATATGACACTTAGCTTCATTCATGTGTACTTTTCATCTAAACCCAGCATTGGATATAAAATTTTTGAGAAGTAGTGAGCAGAAAACAAGAAAGAAATAAAATGGGAAATTGAATGTTTAAAGATTTTAACAGAGTTGGAAAAGATACAGCCACAAGAGCACACCCATCTAAAAAAATAGATAGAACCAAGGCACAATTTAGAGGAAACAGACCTGTGGGACAACCAGAACAAGATGATTCTACTGGTAGGAGAAGGTATCAGAAAGGAAAGACAGGCCTGGCAAGAAATAAAAACAAATAACATAGGAAGACAGAGGAGGCTGAGTATACCTGTCCGTACAAAACATAAGAGCAGGAGGAGAATATGTGGATTAGATGGAGGGCTGAGCAAGATGTGATGAAGGCAGAAGTGCAGACAGAATTGTGGATGGAAGATCTCATGAAAACACCACTTAGAAAAGCTGAATGAATGGAGGATAGCTACAAAACTGACTTAACATAAATAGCTTCTGAATAAGGTGACAGAAAAGCGGTAAGTCCATACAGCACTGGTTAATTCCAAGGGCAAACAGCAGCTGCATTCTGACAGGAAGGGAAAATTTCTTCACCAGATTAATTAATACCACCTGCTGACAATTTGACCCTGGATATGTTGAGTGAATCTGGTTATGTTGAGTGACATCAACATAATAACAGATGTCAGAGAAGGGACTCAAGCATAATACACATCAAACACTCTATATACAATATATACTATACAGTGTTCCTACACAATGCGTCATATAATTAAGTTTCAAATCCCAGAAGATATTATACAAACACAAATATGAAAAATGCACAACAAATCTGAGATAAACATTTCAGTCTGAACAATGTTTTGTACTTCTATGAAATCAATATCTCTGTTAACCAGCATTTAAATAATAGTCTGGGCATAGCAGTTGAGCAACCTTCAGTTCACACTGGAATCATGAAGATTGCTATAATAATGACTGCACACATGTACACACACAAACACACACAGGTACCAGTTTACTGGCACAAGAAATACTGCTGTAACATGCAACACATAAATCAGTATTCCCTGATCTGGACGAGATTAAAATTTGGTAAATCCCAAGTTCCATTTTGAAACCAATAGTTGTGGAATGGTAAGTGAACTAACATTAGATGTTTATCCTGTTCAAACAGCAGATAAAACCCATTAGCTGATGCGGTCAACAATAAAGACAGTTAGTGGCTGATAACGCTGTGTAACAAAATGAAAAAATTCTCTCTCCTTGAAAGTAGATGAGTAATTTTAGCAAACACAAATATGTTGAATTTAAACTCAGGCATCCACCATTTTCAGGAAAAATTATCAATCCAAAACACAGCTACACCCAATCAGCAGACAACATAACAATGTTGTGGGTGCAACCAAAAATCATTATGCATTTTAACACATTTCTGTGTTTTTAAAATAAATCACACATTTAGATTTTCACAGAAAATCATGGGTAATAAAACACATCTGCAATGTGCTCATAAAAATATTGAAACTGTCTGATGAATTACAAAGATGAAACTCAGCATTCTACTTTACAGAAGAAATGTAAAAACTATGGAATGTCTTCAGTACCCTGAGAAGACTACCTCCATACTAAGCAGAAGTGGCACAAAACAGATCACAGAAGGTAAGTGTAGCCAACCAGCAACAGCAGCTTACCCTTACAACATAAATTACAAAAGGGAATATGGTGACCCCCATAACAGGTCATTCATACCATGAACGCTACTAACTTGGCCCCTAAAATGACCTGTCTTGCTCTGTGGCTGAAACATTATTTCTCCTGCTCTCCATGACTTGATTAGATTAGAACAGAATCAAATTTATTTACATTCCACCCTTCCATCTGTGGCGAATTAGGTACAACATGCCACAACACAAGTACAAAACTACACAGGAATATAAAAAGTTGGGTGACAAACACTTTGATGCCAAGTACCTTCTGCTGACCTTGGTGCATACATGGCACATTGTAGCAGATGGTACGTACCAGACCTCCACATAGTCACCGCTGATATTTAAGCATTTGACACACCTGGACTCAAGGCTTGTATCCTGACACAGACGTTGGTGTCAAGTGTCTGATGCCAGGTGACAGGGTCAAAAGTGATGAAAATCACTGGGCACAAGACTGTTCACTGTGTGGGGGTTGGTCCATAACGTCCCAGATGTACATAACCAGGCACATGTCCAGTTGGCAGTATGGGGCCCAGTGCTTTCGATCCCTGTGGACCCCCAAAAATATATGATCTTGGGTGGCATGTGACAAGCAACAGATGTTGACATAAGGCAAGTTGTCATCTCCTGGCTACAATGCTTGACACCTATTGCTTCTATACCTTGGCATCACAGTGGGACAAATGCCTAAATGTCAGTAACAATTACATGTAGGCCTGATATATACCATCATCTACTACCCATATGCCATGTAGGCCTATACATCAAAGTCAGAATAAAGTTCTTGGCACCAGACTGCCGGTTACCTGATTTTTCTGAAACTTTCCTGCATTTTATAGACCATCTGCAGACACTGCAGAACATGACACATACAACTATAGAAGTTATTTCACATATAAAAGGCCATTTCACTTATACAGATCACCATCTTTGCCAAATTATCTCATTTCAACACTGTAAGATGGAGGCAGTAGCTGTGGTAACTGCTACCAGATTGTAAGGTGTTACAGCCAGTGGCAACTGCTGCTAGATTACAGTGTCACAGCCACAGTGCTGACTGTCGCTACTGTAACAGGGATGAATCCCACAACTATCAGAAAACTGTTCATTGAACCTATCAACCAATGAGACAAATATAAATATTTTGTCTCACACACCTCCAAAGTCTCTGAACAGAAGACATGTAAGAACATTCAGAACTCACTAAATTTCTTACTATTTATGAAAACACAATAAAAAAATTGAAGTACTGACACATTTTATGATGTGATTAACAGGAAAAAAGATTTTGAATACATTCAAGCACTTTGTCATTAATACATACGTAAAAGTTCTCACTTCTATGAAAATAACAATAAATGTTTGTGATTTAGACACACAATACAGAGCATAATTTGCTTCCTAGGTTTTCTACCAGCACCCAGCACAACTATTAGCCCTTTGGTGCTGAATATTACATTTAAATAGCCTGCAGTGTGATGCTGAAAATACTGAACATTACACCAATCAATGGCCAAGGAAGTGCCACTTCTGTGACATTTGTGGACAGCATATTTTTTTATATATACACCTGTGTAGATGGACAGCTGTGTCTAGCAGAGATAGATTGCAGTCTGTTTAGTTGGTCCGTTCCCCTCTTACTACGCTTGGGAGCTCCTGAGCCCAAAAAATATAGCTGGTAACACAAATACATGATGCAGTTTCTGCGTGCGCTCTGTTTCATGCTTCTTATCACTTGCTCTTACGTCTAATGGCAGGAGAATATAAATGAATGCCTTCAGAATACACAATGCACCTACCCCCTTCACAACTCTTTCACGAATGTTTCTGTGGCATATCCAGATTTAAAGATGATGAAACAATGTAAAGATGTATTAAAAAAATGAGGATTGCAGCTGTATGACAACACCTAGGGATAAGATATGGAATGGTTCTGATGCACTCTAATGGGGTCATGGTAGAATGAACAAACATCATCTCCTAATACTACCTGGGTCCACCAGTGAAATGCAGAAACATATTCCTAAACCTTGTTCATGTATTTATTTGTTTCTCTCCACACAAGTAGATGACAGCTATGTGAGATCAAAGCATACAGGAAGCCAAGTTCATTACCCAGTTTAGCCTCAATCATGCCATATCGGAAAAGGAGGAATACTGATGAAGAAAGCACAAAAAGAAATTACTGGCAGCTGACAGGGAAATGGGTGAACATAGTGAAAAAACTGATGAGGAAGATGAAATTCTGCAAAGATGATGGTTACATATGCAGCAAATAAATGTGGAGGATAAAGACGAAGGAGATGGAGATGAAAGTGAACAAAGAGCAAACTGACCACAAGCTGAAAGTAGCGACAGTGGGGTACTCTTCTGGTGGCCTCATGAAGGAAGAAATAATCACATTCACCATAATGTGGGACCTCCCAAATTATTCAAGAAGAATAAGTCACCACACACAAAGACAGATCTGTACTGGCTTTTATCATATTGTATTTTTTACCAATGTTTTTTCAGCTGATGGTGGAACAGACAAACTTATATTATCAAAAATACTTGTACAAATAATCCCCACCTTGCTGCCTACTTGATATTACATTACCAGACATTATCACTGTGTTTGCCTTAGTTTTACAGATGGGGAATATCCTGCAAGACAAGCTAAAAGACCACTGGTCTAGGCTTGAAGGGTTTTACATTCTATTCTATGATAACACCACAACACTGATTCTTGTGCATACTGTGATTTTTTGCATTTTGAGGACAACTGCAAAAGACGTGACCGTAAAAAAGAAAAAGACTATGTAAATTAAGGCCGATCTCAGGAGCATTGAACCAAACCTATTATCAATTCTGTAATCCCATCCAATGCACAGTTATTTAGAGGCAGTACCTTCCCAATAAAAGATCTGGTGTCAAAATTTACAAACTGTGTGATGATTCAGAGTACATGTATGATATGGGAGGGTACTTAGGACACACACGGCACCACTGGAAACATGAAGGCAGCACACACAACTGTTAGAAATATGACTCAAAATGTTGAAAGCACAGGGCATAAAGTTTTATGGACAAATCTTTTCCTTGCCCTTGATGACCTAAGAGACCAGAAAAATAAGTGCATGCAAGACAGTGCAATCCAAACAAAAGGACATTCTCCAGACTTTAGACTGAAAAAATTACATTGAAGATGGGTGGCATACAGGGGTTAACTGCAACTGTGTGAGAAGCATTACATGCTCACCAACATGGACCAACCACCAGCAGAAGGAAATTTGTAATGAAAATGAAAAGTTAACATTGGGTGAGAGGTTGGATAAACCCTGAACAAGACTGCAGCTGTGGTGAAAAGCAAAATATATGGTCCTGCCCAGAACAGAACCAAGGTCGTCCAGCAAACAGCCATGTACATCTTGTAATTGAACTCCTGACATCTGGCTTGTAACTATCCCAGTCAAACAATGAATGAACTGCCACTGCTAATGTCTTATAAGCGAATGCCAGTCGCCCAGTCTAAAACCTGTTGGTACACTGACCGAACAACCAGGTTCACGTGATATAAGTTAAGTCAATAAAGTTCCTGTTTTGCTGATTCTCATATAAGTTATGATAAGTCATGTAAAATGCGAGTGTACATGATTTGTACCAAGTGCAATAACAAAGAAGTAATTTCAAGCACCATGTAACCTACAATCCGATAAACCTGTCTTTTGTTACCATCTTTGAATTTTCACTTGATTTCCACTACTCCAATAGGCTATTCCACTACAGGTATCCAAAACAATACATTGCTGATATTTGAATAATTTTATTTGATATCATTCAGATAAACATTGGAATAATTACCGGATTACTGTCATGACTAGCTGGGAGATTGTAATGTGAAGGGGCCATTACTTCTACTTGAAAGTAATCGAAAGCATGAATTAGTTTTCACACAGTGATCTTGAATATATTTGTTGAGGCACTGAACATTACTGAGTTGGGTGAAGTCGTAAAAATTCAAATGAAACCTGTAAGGGAGCAGTGTACATTTGACAATACACTATATTTTAAACTGTATATACTACTTACAGTACTTTGTATTGCTATTATGTCACTTGCGTCCCTACTACGCCAGCTCAAGTAATAATCTGGTCCATGCTACTGGCAGACGGTGCGGCAGAGACGTCTTTTGTTTCTGTGCGTGTTCTACCTAATCAGCTTGAGCTGTTTGACGAAGTTTGATAGAAACTGTTTTGTTACTTAAATGGCTCATTTCAGAGCATGAAGTTAAACTTGTCCCATTATGACATACACGGACAAAACTTTATACTGGCTGTACTTCTGCACTGTTATACGGCTAATGAAACAGCAATTTGGTAACCAAACAAAACACAATTTTACAGTAGACTGAAAAAACCTGACAGATCCTTAACCCTTTGTGATCCAAATTATTCTTGTGAATTCCAACAATCTGTTACAAATTCTTTGTCCAAAAAGTCTCTAATCTTAAAAGTTGTATATCAGCTACAATGTAACAACAGCGTGGGAAAAGCCATATAAAACACTGTAAAATAATGTGCTGATTTCAACTTGACTTTGGACCTGGTACAATGGAAAGTCCTGTAAAATGTAACTCAACAATGGACTGACAGGCATGTTACATTTTTACCAAAATATACAGCCGGCTTCCAATATGTCGTGCTTCCTTAAAAAATTACATGATGTATAAAGTCCCAAAAAAGAAGATAGTTTCAGTCAAGTTCAGTTGCTCTCTTGTCTATCTTTTGGATTTCTTATCTCTAGAAGCTGGGACCGACAGGTTGTCACAAAATGTTGGTAAGGAATTGCCACTCTACACTGTGTAATATCCCAGTAGAGCAGATATCTCCCATGATGATTTGGCAATGCAGGCCTTGGTTTGGCTTAACATGGTCTGGTTGGCATCTTATATGTGAATGTATGACGAACTCACATAGTTAAGTGTCAAATTTAAGGGAAAATCCTCATTTTGTATTTCAGTAAATATGGTAGCTCTGTTTGCACCAACTGGGCAAATTGGGCTGCAGCTTATAGCATGACTATAGCCTGCAGCCCGGACACTCATCCAGCCTGCCTGCATCTAACTTCCAACCAACAGCAACCCAAGAACCAGATGGCCCATGTGGTAATCAGCACTATAGTCATGAACTCCTGATGACGGACATAGAAGTGCCCAAAACATGTTGAGCATATCATAAGTATAAAAAAACAAGAAGCAGCATCTAGTTCGTTTTTATTCTTCAGTTATCACAATGATACACGGTCCAATACACATTAAAAACTGTGAAAGCAGTTGCTCATAACAAAATTCTAGCAAACTGAATAACGTAAGAGCAGTAAGAAGCCTTTAGGCAGCATGCACTGACATACCACAAGCTGCGGTTGGAAGAAGACAAGTTTTGTATGTATGTTATTTTCATGTGAGAACATTACCTGGAATGTGTGGATGATAATGGTAGCAGTCACCTGTGTGGTGCAGTATGCATGATGAGCCTTTAGACGTTATCTTGTGAATTATTTTCAAAACAAGACAGAGTCTCAAGTAGCTCACAGTGGAACTTAATGTGCAATTTTAAGGCAAGGCAACCCCATTGTGCATTTCCCTATTAATTAAATAATATAATATTTTCTAACACAACTTTTTAAATTAATTTAGTGAATATACACCTTTCAGCGACATGCTTCGGCTTTTTAGAGCCATCTTCAGGATGAACTCAGATGTGTGTGTGTGTGTATATATACACAACATATATTGCAATGACAAAAGACAAGATCTCATTGACATTGATTTATAAATTATCAATAAGATGTTAAAACATACAATACAATAAAACATATGAATATATTAATACATAAAATCTTTAAAATTTATAAAATATGATGTAAATGGATCTGTTATGGTTTGGGCCGGCTGATCTGAGGAAACTTGTTGGTATTGCAAATGTCTTCTTGGTGAATTTACATGTAGTATTTTAGGTGCAGAAGTTCATTTTTTTAATATTTCACATATCGTGTAGTGAAGTGTAGTATGGGGTATGTACTGAAGGTACCTATTTTAATAGCAGTTTGAGTTTATTTTCTTGCTGAACGAAGGAATGTTTTATGTACTGATGTTGTGTGGTCAGTTCTTGCTGTCACTATGTATATTCACAATGTGAAATATGTGGGTAAAAAAAAGGTAATGCAGTCCCATTACAGGCCTGGACAGGCCCAGAGGGTTCTTAGGAAGTTAAGGTTCCCAGATTTCATGACAACAGCACAGGATGGTGGTAGGTTGTCAGTCTTATGCACCGGCCGTCTTTACCCCCAGGAAATACCCCTGGTACTCATTTCTGTTAGAGGCTGAGTCGACCCCAGGGCCATAGTGCGATCGGAAGGATTTTATGTCAATGAAAAATTCACTGACACCAGCTGGGATCAAACCA
>Ga0123355_10013496_pt1 | contig 12721 bp, 4 predicted proteins | sample TergutEmb28metaG_3_FD_89872 | JGI IMG/M metagenome (GOLD analysis project Ga0123355, IMG submission 89872) | Embiratermes neotenicus P1 segment gut microbial communities from Petit-Saut dam, French Guiana - Emb289 P1 | ecosystem: Host-associated > Arthropoda: Insects > Digestive system > Gut ...
CCCCCCGGGGGGGGGGATAGGGGGGGGGAGGGGTTAGGCCCCTTTCCTTCCGAACGGGGGCACGGGGGGGGGGTGGGAAATTGGCGCCCCCGCCCCTTCTCCCCCCCCCCCCCCCCGGGAAGAACCCCGGTACGCACTGAATGGGAGGCTGGGTGGGCCTCGGGGCCGGTCTGGAAGTTTTCGAGGAGAGTATTTTTACTAAAATTTGTTGACACTTTGTTAAAACAGGGCGTAGCAGCAGCAGGCAGTACGTACATTTGTGATCTCTCGCCGTGATTGGTTTGCCGAATTGAGACGGACTGTTCGGTACGAACTGAGACTGAAGGTCGAGCATGATCGACTGTAGACGTCAGCAGCAAAACACTGCAACAGCATCGCGTTTAAGATGTCAGGACTGCTGCTAACCATCCCTCTGAGAATGTCTCGATGTTCGCGTGTAAATCTGTTCATAAAAAGCCCGTGTTAAAATGCTCGTATAGAAGTTTAACATCTGTGGACAACACAACAGCGAACGCGCTATAAGTGTTGCGCTCTGCAGACATTTACTTACTTTGAATGGCGAGATTCACACTCCACCGCTTGTGCCCTGAACATACAGCTTGCGAATGCTGTCATCTGTAAAATTGCAACTTACGGAAAAGGCGACTGTCATAAAACGAACCATGTGTGCTGCACTTGTTACATAAACGCCTGGTTCCGGAAAAGTTGACCCATGTCACGTCATTCTTTACTCACGCCGACATGCCCGTTGGCAAAGCGTAGACGGGGGTGGCGAATGGCAAACGATACTTGTAATTTTAAAATCAGGACCCTGTGTACTGGTACCGGTACAAGCAGACATTTAGTTTGCTTCGGTTTTCGTACATCTGAGAAGTGCAGAATGTGTAGTTATTTGTAGTGTTGTATATAAAAGATTGTGTTTCATGTTGTCAGTTTTTCTGATTTCTGTATATAACCTTTCTTTTAAATTAGTTTGAACTAAGTAATTTTATATCTAATACCAGTGTAATTATGTTTATAACTGTATTTGTGTTGAAGGGATGTAAAGTGAGCAATACTTGTAAAGTTGTCCCTATGCTTAATTAACCATCATACCACGAGGGCTATGGGGAAGTGGAATATAGGTATTCCCGATCTTCACGTAGATGGAGGCGAATATTCAGCATCACAGCCCAACTGCTTTATGCCTAGGGAATTTCTTGCAGCACCCCATACTTTTACATTGCAACATAACGAACAGGATCAGCCCCTGACTCACTGCAGATGAGTGGTAACTGAGTGCCCTTCTTTATAACAGGCATAGCTGTGTTTTAATGTATGCATTAGTTGCGTAGATGGTTTGTCAGGCGTTTGTTGTGGACTATAGCCGATGAAGGTCTTCACTGAATATTCCAGTCTTCTCAGATATGAAGGAGACATCAGGGAAGTAACCCTAATGTTTTGAAGGACAGTAGTCCTTTTGTTGTCAGGGTCAGGCCTTCTCGTCTTTGAAACACTACTCTCCCAATGATTGTCACATCCGAGAAGACTGGAATATTCAGCAACACTGCTGTGAGAACCTCAAGTCTCGCAGAAAGTGTTAGTTGTTTGGCAGGAAACCTTAACCAGCTGTAAGGTACTGAGATATGAGATGCAAATGTTTGGGACAACAGTTTCTGGGAGACTTTGCAGAATGTATTGTTTGATTGTAGCCAAGAGTTCAAGCTACATTCAGAAATGGCACAATTTCTTGGTTAAATACTAGACAGCATGTGGTTACAAACTGACCTATCCCATTGCTTATAGCTATGTTTCTGAATTTTTTTTGTTTAACTACATATGGAATAGTCTTACATTTATCCTTTTTTACAAGGTAGTTATGTACACTTTGTGTGTCTGTGTGTATATGTTATTTAACTTCAAGCTGTATTGCTAGCTTCTCCAGACATTCTGTCCTAAAAACATGGCAACTTATCTGTGGAGCTAGGTCCACTTACCCCCACACAACTCTTGACTACAAGACATTGATGTTCAGTAAATTGGTAACTGCTGTGCGACTGTTATGTTAAGGCCTAACTTGGCACTACAGGTTGTGCCTTGGCAATGGTTAGTGTATATTGGAAGTGCATTTAGATTTTTATTGCAGATTGAGACGTAAACAAAAGTTACTACAAGACATATAAATGTTACTTGCCTGTGTCCACCAAGGGAGCAGTAGTTGTAACTGTTTTCTCTAGAGCAGGAATCTGGAAGACTTGTGATCATAATCAAATGACAGGAACGTTTAAAACTGCAAATTATATAATTTACTTTGCAATAGCCAATATATATATATATATATACATACATATACACACACATATAATATAATTCACAGCAGTATGAGGCATTCATCACAATAATATCATATCCCATCCTTCATGTCTTTTGAGTACAAAGGAAAGAATAAAGTCTTGTTTGTATCACAGTTGAGCTAAATTAGGAGGCAGATGTGCCCTCCCCAGGGTCATTATCATCCTTGACAGGGGCACTGTCCTGATCAGGCTTGGTGGGAAGAGGACGGTTTGCCATTTTGCTGGAGAACTTGCTGATGCTTGTTGGTGGCACTTCTGTGTAGACATGGACTGCAGTATCTGTTGGTTCAGCATATTCACACAGCTGCACACGGCCACCTACAGCGACTGACACCCGTGGCAAGATACTTTCACCCAGGACACGCAAGAAGCTGAGTGGTCTTGTTGGTGATCTGTTAGTGCCAGAGTTTGTGGTCGGTGTGGTGGCAGCTGATGGGGCGCCACCTCCAGGCAGTTCTGTATACAAATGCTGTTCGTGGTCATGGGGCTCCACATAATCGCACAGCACTGCTTGTGGCCGCTTCCTTCTAACCTGTGCATAAGAGAGAAGTTTGTCTGGTGATGGTGCCCTTGTGCCAACACTACATGTAGTTTTTTTGGACCTGTTCTGACAAACTCTGGGTGGCAATGGTGATGGTACTTGAATCACGTCATAGAGATTGTCCTCTTCACCATCATACTCCTCAATGTTGTATGATGTGGTGGGCATGTTGTTGTTGTTGCAACTTTCCTCAACCTTGATGAGATCATACAAATGCTCAATCATGTCTCGTGCCTCACTGTAATTTTCTGGATCATCTAATTTTTCCTGGAGTGACTGGAGGAGTTCCTTAGTCAGTTCCTCAGGCAGTGTCTGAGTCCACTTGTCTTCACATGGCACTTGTTCAACTTCCCCCTCACTGATGTTATCATCTGTGATGACCAGCAGGCTGTGCCTTTGCTTCTGTTGCTGCTGCTGCTGTTGCAGCTCTGTGTACTCATGCATTGACAGCCGTGATATAGATCGTGCCACCACAAGTCCCTCAGTCCTGATGCCAATGCAGAGATTTGAGAACATGGTGAGCCAACTTGTCATGGTGGGTAGAAGCATTAACTGTGCCTGCAGGCAGTACCCGTGTTTCCGAAGCCACAGGATTCCTGTGACCACAAGGATGATGGCCACTGCACACACCACCACTATGAATATCAACCCAAACACTTTCTGTTCAGGGTTCACTTCAGTATCGTCCTCATTCCCATTCTGCACCACACTCACAGCACTTTCACCCCGACTCACTTCTTCACATACAATAACGTTCCCTGACCCACAGACCAGTTCAGTATAGTTCCTCATGTTCAGGAAACCCTGGGGCACATCGAAACACCGTGCCAGTACCGAATCTACTGTGCATGAACTGGTGTTGAAAATCTCTTCCACTATTTCCTGCTCTGATGTTACCATTTTTTTCACCCATGAGAGTAAGTTGCAGTGGCAGACCTGTGTGAATCGGTTGTCTGTCAGCCTTGCTCGTATTACAGTACTACCTTCTTTTGCTTCTGCTGTGAACCTTAGTGCTCCAGGGTTGAACCTACCCACTTCATTGCCTGCAAAACTGAACTCGTAAGTGCTGACACCTGGCAGTGTCTCAAATGGCATATTCATTGCCTCTGCTTCCAACCATTGGAACGTATTGTCAACCATGATAATGCGGTTCCAGGAGTTGAGAACAAATCCTCGAGATAGGATTTTCTCAAACACGTTGTTACTGAAGGTTGCTTTGGCTACGGTTATATTCATAGCACCTTCCAGCACCTCAGATACTCTGGAAAGAAGCAGTACAAATACAACCTGAATGTTTTCTTGTATCAATAGCAGTTCCAGTTGTTACTGACTGATCTGCTAAGTATAAAGTGGATATGACATCTGCAATGCAACAAACTAATTACTTGCTAAATGGAGGGACAGGGTAAAAGCTCTTCTTGGTTTGGATACTGGGAAGCACAATATTCTGTAGATTCAGTAGTGCATGTGCATTGTGGAACAGTATTTAGTATTTCTAACTTCCAGGAGTACACCATTCGATTCTCGAGAGAAACTTTCGAGTTTTCTGTGTCAATTCTTAGTTTGACAAAGTCAGTGTTGGTATTATATTTTAATTCTGCAGTTCCAGAGCAAAAATTTCCCATGGCCATGCTTGGAAGTTAGAAACATTCTTGTATTACCATTTTACAAATAAAACAAATTATATAAAGAAGATTGCTAGTCCACTGGTTGTCTTTAGGGTTCCTACACCTTGTAGTGATTAAATGTCGATGCTTCGGAGTAATACAGGGACGCATCTTCATTAAATCTATTACACTGTGCAGAAACCCAAAAGCCTGAAATAACCGCAGTGAAAACCCTAAAACGAATGTATAAATTGACAGTTTATGTCAGAGCGCGAGGAAGTTACATCACATCAACTCAGGGCAGCTCACTGGAATACACTCATGTCTAAGGGAAGAGGTATGAAACAATATTACGCATGTGGAAAGTCAGGCACAAAAGCAAACTACGATGAAGCGTTGAAGCCACGTGACCATGTTGTAAAACAGTGAATGCAGCATGAAGCAGATTTGTTTCAAAACTGAGAAAGAACTTACTTGTAGGTCTAAGTAAGAAGCCGGGATAGCTCAGTCAGTATAGTGACTAGGCTACGGGCTGGGTAACTGAGGAATAGTTCGATACCCAACAGGGGCAAGATGGTTCTTCCGAAACGTCCAAAGTGGCTTTGCGGCTCAACCAATCTCCTACTCAATGGGAAACAGAGGTTATTTCCTCGGAGGTAAAGTGGTCGGGGAGTGAAACTGATGAATGACTTCCAAACAGTGCCGCAGTTCACTGGGCGGAACTGTACCTCCATGTACCACATATGCTTTCCTTCTGTGCAGAGTGGGTCTAGTCATGCAATAGCTGGTAGTCACACTTTATAAGAGGGGTTGCCACATTTTTCACAAATCCAGGCGCAACCTCAAAATTATAGGCCCCAGAGGGGTGACACGAGGTATGCTGCATACCGAGGACACACCGTACTAAATTTGTGCACCCCTGTTGCACTTCCATAAACGGTGCTGGTACAGGTGGTGTGAGAATTCTGCTGGGCTGGCATGTGGCTTGTCACAGTAAACCTTCTGCCTTCATGGTAGTACAGATACAGATACAGATTTCCTTCGGCCTTCGTCTGGCCTACAGAATTTTCACTGTACAATTTTTACATAAAATTTAAACCCTGACTGCATCGTGACTGGCTTCTCAAGAATAAATGTGTGCACCCCGCGGTGGCGTTGCTGTCGTATCGACATACAAGACAGTCTATACAAGTGGTGAAGTGACGTGCATCACCTCGTGTTACATCTCAACTGTGCACACAACACCGTGTGTTGCTGGTGCTTTCTTCGGCCTTCGCCTGGCTTACAGAATTTTCACTGTGCAGTTTTTACAAAAAATTTAAACCCTGACTGCATCTGCACGTACACTGGAAATTCTCATATCGCCTTTACCTGTACGATATACAAGGCAATCAAAAAGTCTCTGTGCACCTGATGATTACAATACAGAAGTCAGATGCACAGAGACTTTTTGATCACCTTGTATATAGGAATATAAATTGTTGTGTTCACAGTTCAAACGATCTGTCTTTCTTTGTGAACCTAAGTGACAAATTACAAGCACTGGAGAACAAAGTGATTGAGAAAAATATCTGGACCTAGAAAACAGAAGCAGTGTTGGAAAACCTTATTACAAAACGAGGAATTCTTATGATTTAAGAGGCAGGAGAATGATGGGCTGAGCACGTGTGTTAGGTCAGAGAGAAATGAAGTGCAAACAGCAGCACATTCCTAAAACCTACTGGAACACGTTGATGCGGAACACCCAGAAATAGATGGGTGGATAACAGTAGCAGTTAAATGTTGACTAAAGCAAACTGGAATGCAATGTAGGCGAACCAAGTGAAAGCCTTAACAATTTTTCACCAGCTACAATCGTATTGATAGGTTCGGTACAACTTTGTCATTTGTCAGTCAGTCGCCGACCCGCTATACACAGTACACAATTCCGAACATGCTGACAACCTGCTGCACCTAGACTGCAGACAGTACGGTATCGATTTATCCGCCCCCCCCCTTTTTTTTTTTTAAAGCATGTGAACACTTGGGGATATACATCCTGTGACACACTGGACTTGTATAAAATAACCCTGAATTATATCACGGATTTTAGTGGACTTCCTCTCGGTAAGCATATTAATTGTGCATTGCGTATTTCAGTGTGTCAGTGGGGGAGGTCTTAGGGTTTCACCAAACCCCGACCCTGGCCCTCACAGTGACACAGTTACCTGGAATGCTGTATAGTGAGGTTTGTGACGGCTGCCTGCAAGGCGTGAGACGCCAGCACGCGTATTCTAACGCCGGACATCTCCAGGTAGTGGATGAGCGTGCGGTCACTGAAGGCACCCGCTTCCACGTGGTGTAGAGACGTGTTCTGGAACACCACGGAGAACAGCGTGTTGGCACAGAAGGCGTCGCGACGAACAGTGCGCACCTCGGCGTCCACAAGTCGCACCTCTGCTGCGGAAGAAGGGAAGGCGCTGTGTGGCAGTTCGGCCAGAACGACGTTCTGCAGCAGCACCTGAAGGGAAAGAAGGCGGTCCACCGTAGTCCTATGCGAGGGAAACAACCTGACCTGTGCTGCTTATTCTGAAGTGCCCCGCACCAAGAGCAGCTTTAGCAGCGAGTCCTTCATACATACAGAAAGTGCAGCTCTGATAGCAAGTTCATCGTTCAGCAACTGGAGGACTCTGGGCAGGCGGGCGTGCCTAACACTTTGCCCCAATCACCCACCAGTCTCAGTTCATAAAGCCCGAACGCAGTCGTCGTATTTAATGAAAGACTTAAACTGACTTAAAAAGACAAATGGGGGGTTGGAGCCCCCGGCAGCGCCACGGGCAGATTTCTAAAAACGCCATTTAAATATCTGAGCATGTTACATAATTGTTAGCAGTTGTTAATGTTAGTTGCTATGCAGAATATTGTATAAAAATAAGACCTTTGCAGCTGATACGACGTTCATTCAGTATACGCAGTTAATTTGTAGTGACTTTCTTAATGTAACCCTTTAACAGTTAAGGGACAACAGTGACAGTACTTTCCTGCGTAATGCTCCTGTCCAGTGACAGCAGCCATATATAAAGATTCAGTCCGTACCGCGCAGTAAACACACCGTCGGTTATAAAAACAAAAATCGGTGCTGCTTCGGGAAATAACTGCGGTTCTGAGATGCATACACAATACACAAGTACGCCACGTGGCACAGCCGGGATACCTGAGTCGGAAGAGTGACAACGTTACGGGCTGGATGACCTAGGGTTTGAGTCCCGGTAGGAGCAGCGATTTTTTTTCTTCCCTAAAAACGTCCAGAGCCTCTCCGGGATCCCCCTAGTCCTCTGTTCAGTGGGTACCAGGGGATTCTTTCCTCCCTGATACAGAAGCTGGGCCGCTAGACTGATTACTCACCTCCGTGCACTGCTGAGGTTAGAATGCGTACCGCTGTACCTCCATCCCCTACATACGCCTTCATGGTCTGTACAGGGACAATTTTATTTTTACCTAACATTGTGTGGGCGAAATGTGTAACTTTTGAATATTATACTTGGTGGTGTATACAGTAACCACTCCGCTTTAAAGGGTCACATACTTTCTGTTGCACTGTGTCGTTTTATGTATTATGTGACAATCCGCCATACTGGCAAACAATGGATTGTTGTCTGGTGGCAATATCAATGGCTGTTTACCGCATCTCCCAGAACGCGTTTTAATCACACCTATAAACGTAATGGATGATGAACAAAGCACAGTTGCAGGCGCTCCAAAGCAGTATGTAACTTTGCCCTCGGAAAGTTGTGCCTGTCGACGTCAAGAATGTATGTGTGGAGAATTGAGGTATATCTCCACTCATTCTTAAGCTGGGTATTAAATCTTCACGCCTCGGCTGCTTTACCCTCGCCATCACGAAGCGGTACGTCAGGAGGGGCACAGAAAATCTGCATGTGCCCGCGGATCAGCCTGCTTTGTCTGGCCCCGTCTGTTGCTGTGGATCCACGTTCGTGGCTCGTGGGGGGTCCGAGAAATTAGTTTTGTCTTTATAAGTTACAAGAACAAAATACTTTACAGGATGTTTGAAACTAAGTGTTTATGCGGCTCTTGGCAGAACAGTGTTTATCAAAGAGAAATCTGCGAATTGGACTGAGGGGTCGCCGAGTTCGGTAAATTCTGCTTAGTACAATATAGTCTTGTCCTTAATACTGTTTTCCTAATATCTCTTTGTTGTGATTACTGCTGGGAAAATTATATTATTGTGATGAATTCTTACACTAACTAGTAAAGTCTGTTAGAGTTTACGTTTGTTTTCCTTGCACTTAACCGAATTTCAGATGCTACCGCGAGTGGAGATAACTGCAGAATTATGATACGTCGTGATCGAGCCAGCTGTTGGCATGGGTACGACAGGAAATTATCCGCTCTACGCCAGTATACCACAAACATTTGCGAAATTAGAGGAAGTGCCGCGAAATTTACCTAATACAGTGCATTTTCTGAGTATGGCGCTGTGTTGCTGGGCAAGGAGTACCTGGCGTTTCGAAAGATCACAGTGCTTTCTACTTCAGGGTTAAGCAGTTCAAGAAGAAAAACAGCGCAGGACAGCAGGATGTATTACATACACAAGCTATTTGTGACGAGGGTGACCTATGGTAACACGCGACAGCGAAGTAACGGAGGAGGTGGGAGGGGCCTCGGTATGCAAGCTGCGAGGTTGTGAACTGGAATGGCTGAAAATATTTCCCCTCGCGCCTCTTCCTCCTGAACTGCTTGACCCTGAACATGAAGGCATTACTTCGGCAAACCACCTGCCCATCGACACAGTGTAACACCCTGAAGACTTGAGTATTCACCAACACCGGCGCGAGAATATCAAGTGTTGCCCATTGCGATCCGTTCCGGAGGTACGAGTGTTCGAATGTTTTTAGGACAGCTGTGAGGACTCTTAACTCACTCTCAGCTTGGGTTTGCTTCTCACCGTTGCGGCTGGCCCATGGCGTCCGATCGTTGTTGGTGTGTCGAAGGAGAAGGCTTGGTTGAACAGTTCGAGCCGTGGCACATCCTTAACGGTGACGGCCAGGATCCAGGAGAATGCCGAGTTCTGCACAATGACGTGGGCACAGCGGGAGATGACGGCACTGATGGGTCCACGGAGAGCCCGGAAGGCGTCCGTCTCCACAACGGCGCTGCCGCAGTCTAGTACCTCGAGCAGCGTGTGCGGCGCCGAGAGGTTGAGGAATGCGTGGCGCCGCACCACCAGGAGTTCCACGTCGCTGAGGCGTACTCTCTGCAGCGCCCAAACTTGCGAGAAGGCGCCAGCCAGCAGACGCAGCTCTCCGCGACACTCTGTCACGTACAGCTCCAGCGTCTCGGGCGGAATGGACCCGGCGTGCAGTTCCACCTTCTGCGTCACACAGTACATGTTCTTACAGTTCAAATTACACCTTGAGAAGCTGGCAGTCGCTCAGCCGATCAAGAAATTACCTCTCATGTTAACCGAAGGCTTATTGTGGTGTATTAGACTGCCTGCCCGAAGCAAATTGAAGGCAGTTCACACCAACATATCCTGTTTATTTAAAATCCGTCTTAATATTATTCTCCCATTAACAATACTTCTTCCAATGGCCTCATTTTGCGACTAACGATTCGTGCCGGTCTACGTTTGTATGATTCGCCTCGCGTGCTACATGTGCCGCTCACTTCATCCTCTTTGATTTATGCACAACAGCGTAGTGCCAAGCGGCGAACACAAATTATTAAGTTCTGCCTTCTGCAATTGTCTGCGACCTTCCCATTACCTGTAATGTTTTGGGCGCAAATAATTTTCTTCAGAACAAAGGTTCGTAAGCTCTAAATTAGAAAGCGTACGTGCGTGTGTGTGTGTGTATCTTCGTATTTTTACAGTTCTTTCCGTTACCATATGGAAGCAAATATACTCTTAGGGTCATAATTTTATGTGGCCAGTCGCTAGTCACTTCCCGTCGGCTCGCTCACCATACACAGCCCACACTTGTCACCGTAAAAAGTTATCAGGTCTGTGGGCGCCATCCAGAGTCGTTGTGGGGCATCGCGTGTTTTTGTGTCATATCGATCGATATACACTTACCACGCGCACTGTCGCAAATTCAGACGAAAGTTACCTGCTGTGTCTGTTCCAGACAGGATTAACAGTTTACAGATCCGTCAAGGTCTGCTGCTCAAATCCCCGAGCAGGAAATTCTGTACAACTCTCGACTACCAAAGGAACGTGGTTAGCTGTAGAAGTGTGGGGAAATTGTTGGGTCAAGTGTTAATATCTGACACTAAATGCTAGTGTATTGGCTTTAAAATGGCGCACGAATTGTACCAAATACCGTTCCAATAAGAGACAGCCATTTTGTATCACGTATTACAGTGACGTTGTACATCTTGAGATTGTCCGTGAGAAATGTGTAGACACTACATTCTAACCCGAATGAAAATATCTCAACCTACCGTGCTTCTAATTTCATCACGAATGTAGTTTTGATTGGTTGTAATGAAGTACAATGCACTTCATTTACGAGAGTTTATTGTATGGAATAATCAGCTGCTCCACCACTGTTGTTGTGGGGCTTCAAGACGGCGAATTGTGACAACCTCAAAATGTGTCACCAGTCTGGGTTCAAATCATATAACATTAGCATCGTATACTGTATAAACACAGCTATTACACCGCCCGAGGGGGCGTCATTCTCTTTGCCAAGCCTGTTCCTTTCACGGCATGTTGAAGGCTGACTGGTTTTATACATGGAGAGGGACTGCCTGATAGTGCAGAGATGGCCGCAGGAATTGCATCTTCTGAATGCTGGAAGCTGACTGAACAGCCCTGAGATGCTCCCCCAACCACCACCTTTCCGTCCTGCACACACTCATGTCTTTCAAGAAGAAATAACAGCACAAACAAAACCCACCAAGGTTGAAGTCATTTTCCGTCATGTGCTGCCCGCTATACGCACTGCTTTGTTTGAAGGTTGCCAGCCATCGCGCGCTTGTCTTTCTGATGGCAGGATTAAGATATTAAGATTAAGATGACGATGGAGCAACGGACATTGACGGGGGAAGTCTGAAGCGCTTGGAGAAAAACGTGTCCTAATACGACCGTGTTTTCAAGACGAAAATTAACCTGAATTTTCCTGAATTATATTTAAAGACCCAGTCCGTACCGCGCAGTTAACACTCCGTCTTGGTTATACAAACCAGTCAGTTAATGTTGTACAGGGAAATAGCCGCCGTTTGTTCTCAGATGCACACACAACACACAAATACACTGTGTGGGCAGAACGTAGAACTATTGAATATTAAACCAGGTGGTACAGTACATATAGTAACAACTGGGATGTGAAGGGTTAAAATGTGACTACATGGAGCAAGAAGTTGTTACGAGAATGTTAAACTCGGCATAATGAGAAGCTTTATAATCTGTATGCAGTGGGCATGGGAGATAAAAATGTACACAAAATCTTAAAGAAATAAGGCCGCTGGGGTGAATTCAACTGGCTGAAGACAGAATCGGGTGGCAGGCTGTTTTGAACGGGTTTCATAAGTAACGGAGAATATCTTGACAGCTGAGCGACCAGCAGCTTCTTAAGATTGTCTGTTCGCCACGTTGTGTTACTTCCGTTCTTTAGCCGCTCTAAAGACCTATCGTCACTCCACACACACACACAACGGTACAAACCGTATTCTGCCCACACACTGTATTTGTGCATTTTGTGCGGATTTCAGAACGGTTATGTCCCTTTACAGCATTAACTGACTGGTATTAGTAACGGACAGTCGTTACGTGTGGACTGTGACGGAGAAGCTGCATTGTTAGTTTACTTGCTTTCCTGAATTGGACTTAAATCCCGAGGCTTATTTTCCAGTTGCACAGATTTGTAGTTCTACATTTGTATTGGTATTGTCATCGTGCTAATTTATTTTTGTCACTTCCATGTGGGTGAGTTATAACTGCCATACGCTTGTACGTTAAATTTGACAAAACTGGAAGCAGAAAAAACGGTAGAAACACATGAGGGAGTGAGACAAGGGTGCTCTCTATTGCCCTGTATCACCCACCCACACTGTCGGACTATGGAAAATTACATTTAGGGGTCGCTGCTCAATAAATCGCAGTATTGTAGATACTGCGTATATACAGGGTGTCCCAGGAGGAATGTGCCAGACTTCGGGAGGGTGTTCCTTATGCTAAACTATACCGATATAACCCAAAACACCTAAGTCCAAAGTGGAACGGTTACGGAGATAATGGC
>Ga0123355_10013497_pt1 | contig 12721 bp, 5 predicted proteins | sample TergutEmb28metaG_3_FD_89872 | JGI IMG/M metagenome (GOLD analysis project Ga0123355, IMG submission 89872) | Embiratermes neotenicus P1 segment gut microbial communities from Petit-Saut dam, French Guiana - Emb289 P1 | ecosystem: Host-associated > Arthropoda: Insects > Digestive system > Gut ...
TCCATTTTTTGTGCATGAGATACAGCCAACTTTCTGCTATGGTGTGTAAAAATAAAAAATTTTTATGATAGGAAATACCGCACTTTTAAATTTTTTTTCGGTACCCCTAAAATACGCCGGCACAGGGGATTTTAAAGTTTAAATGGACGCCGGGCTGAAAGTGTTAAGGTCTTATCTCAGGGGCTTGGAATTTGTACCAAATGGATAAATCTCTGATTCAGGCTGAATCGAGCAAACCAGACATACACCTTCCCAGTTCACCTGAGTGATGAGATTATTCCAAGCTCTGTGTTCTATGCTACTGTGACCCCAGTTATTATTTGGGCTGTCGTCAAGAAGCTGATCGTGGATCCAATTGTTCACGAACAGAAGGAGCGAGACAAAGTGAAACAGCGTGAGCTGAACAAAACAAGGTATTTTTATTACTCAAACCTGAAACCCAGGAAGTGTAGTAAGGAGTCAGATTAGAATAGAAGGCTTTGTTATTGCAAAGTTGTTTCATAGATGGGGCCAGTGTACAGCATGCTCATGCTTGAACAAACTAGTAATTTGAGTTAAAGGTGCCATAACCCTTTACAGTATCCTAATGGGCTAGGTCACAGCCTGAGGTGACATTGCATGCTACATACATTAACCTTTTGACGCCTAACGACTATAGTGGTCGTACCGCACCGCTAACCTCAAAATATTGCATTTTATGTATTTATTCAACAAATATAGGTACTGACTATTTTAAACATGGTATATACTCTCCGTTTTTTCCTCTTCAAAATGCAGTTTGTTTCATAATTCTAACACATTTGGTTCCTGTAGTATTCACATTTTATACACAGAATGTGCTAAAATTAAAAAAATAATTCCAGCGCCAAAAGGTTAACTGACCATTATCATTGACTTAAAATTACAGTGCTTTTCAGAATAAAAGCAAATTCTCCTTTCCAGAGTTTTGTTTCTATAGTGTTGTACACATGTTATTGTATATGATATTTTTGCAATATGGAAATGAGTATTATATACAGGGATCAGCAAATACTGATTCATTTCACCCATCAAACAGCAGTTCCACTCACCAGGCATTTCTCTGCAAGGGAAAGTGTACCCACACCACTGCAATTGCTTTGCACCAGTCTTTGACCATTATATAATATAGAGACACGTAAAATACACTCCTTTATATGAGTGTACAAGATATGATTTACTGTTTGGCAATTCTGGAAATGTTTAACGTAAGAGAATGTGTCATGCTATGTTCATTTTTCCAAAAATATGGCATTGTTGACAGTTTATGTTTTCCCTATATCCAAAGAACAGCACTACAAGCATGTGTCATAGGAAATGTACAGGATCATAGAGCAGGGGTGCAAATGCTCATGTGCATTATGCGCAGGGTTTTGTTTAAAGTGGCCATTAAAATTGTGTGATACACTTGAAAATAAATACTGCTTGATACATGTCCTGTGTCAAATTGCATGAAAACCCAGTCATTGGTTCTGAAGTTTTTATATGTGTACAGACAGATGGACAGAGCGTTTTAAATAACCACTGTGCAAAGACATGAATATACCTAAAAAAATATGTGGAAAATATTAGCCAAATGAATTTTAAAAATTTTTTCCATTTTTTGGCCTTCGTTTTTACTCACCATGGCTAAGCAGATGTGAGGGTTTGTTGAGCTTTGCATATGTTATTGAGAATATGCACAGATGGAGATTTATATTGGAAGACAGTCCAGTATGGAAAGTATGTAAAACTTAAGACAGAAGATGAAGGCATATACGCTTGAAGCTTTAACTCAGGTGACCTTTTAAAAAAAAAAATATTGTCTGTCTGTCTGTCCCAAATTTCTGCACCAATCTGCAGATTTTCATGAATATCAAGACACCTGAGGCCACTCCATCTTAGGTACTTCTTCACCTGTGTGCTGTCAGTAGTATGAACAGGGCAGGTGTGCCTACTTCCAAGGTGACAGGAAAACTAGTGCCACTTAACTTCTACCAACTGTATGTCACATTATTGTGATATTTCTTTTTTGCAGTCCAGCTGGTCAAGCTTTAATGGGTAATGTTATTGCTCTCCACCTTTACCCATTAAAGTATGGCTGAAACCTTTGGAAAATCTCCACGTTCTCAGTGGAATACGATTACCTGCCAATTAAAATATGGCTGCCAACCCTGTAATACACCAAAAATCCCTGTTCCTTTTCAGTAAAGTGCAATGTAAGGTCCTGAAATTTTGAATGGCAGTATGTCTTTGAGATATTTGCAGTTCTTATCAAGGTAATTTTAATTTGCTGTGCTGGTGAATTTGTATGCTGCACTGAATCATGAAATAGAATAATTACAGAATTATATTTCTTGGTAGCTGTACTATGTATATTTATACGTGAAGACAGTAAGTTCTTATTTTCATGTAACAGAATGGCAGAAAAGAAGAGAGAAGCTGAATTAGCAGTACAACTGATGCGAGCTACTTTTGCACGGGTACGAAGTGATGAAGAAGCAAAAAAAGGGCTGGTTATCATAAAGGCTGTGTATGGACAACTTGTGAATATATCTGATATCAGCAGCAGAGGGTCTGGCGATGCAGGTAGCAGTGCTGATCCTGAGTACTCGGATGAGGTGATTGATGTAATGATTGCACTCCAGTGCCTTGTGAAGGACTCTAAACTTGTGCTTCATGAAACATCCAAGGTATGCACCAACTGTGCGGACAGCTCCTGAAACACCAGCTGCTGCTTGTTTTGTTCAGTGTACATTTTTTCACTGTTTAATTTGTTTTCATATTCTGAATGATGAATGTGACACCTTTTGGCTTGAAACCTCATGTAAAGGGACCATTATTAAGATACAGGCACAGTGTAACATGAGGCTTGGCCTTTTTTGGAGGTATAGCTCCACTTATTCTTAAAATTCAGCACTTTGCAGAGGTGAGTGGTTCATGTCATACCTCAGCTGCTTCACCACCTGGCAAAAATCCCTTAGTGCCTATTGGACAGGAAGACAAAGACCCCCCAGTGCCATCCTGAACATGACATGAAAATAAAACTTTCATCCCCACTGGGGATTGAACCCAAATTCTCTTGCTGTACAGCCATTACCTAGGCATGGGTAGATAGATAATACTACAGTGGAACGTAGAGAAATCAAATGTATGTAGACTGCACAGTAAAAGAGTCCCTCCCATTAAAGGTCATGTATGTGTGTGTGTGTGTCTGTGTAACTAATATTAGTAGCTAAACTGTAAAATGTTGAACCAGCTTTCTGAGTTGAGGTTGGAAGACTTATTGAAAGTTTTCAGGCTATTATGATTTTCAGTCTTATTGACACACAAAGGCTGCTTTTCTTTGGGCCGTAAATGGATATGCAGTATGCATATAAGCTTCATAAACTGCAGAGAATGCTGTCAGAAATTCTGTGTTTTGCATTATGGATTACAGCCTTTCCAATCTTCTTAAAAGTGCACATCCCATTGCACATCATGACTTAATATAAAATAAATAGCAACCAAGGTTAGCACAACTAATATTTATATTGACAATAAAATGTTACATGTTTCAACCAATTAAGCTCATCATCAGGTTAGTATAGAACATATTAAAAGAATACCCTTGCATTGCAAAAAATGAGATATTTGTTTTATATTTCCTTTCCAATCTTGATTAAGGACAATGAAGAAGTAAATGTAATTCATTTTGTAAATGCAGTGCATGCAGTAAATGAATGACTTTGTACTTGCCTTCTGTGCAGAGCCAATTACCGGGGTTCTTTGACCCATGTGTGGGCGAGGAGAAGTCATTGTTCGTGCAGTACCTCTTCCATAGTCACGTCCATGAAGTTGTTGTACAGGATACTGAGCCTCTTAGAATACCAAAACAAAGTAAGTATCTCATGTAACAGATTTTACATTCACTGTTACAGAACTGCAAAGTTCAGTGTCAATGCAGACCACAACAATAGTGTAAATGCAGACCAAATAGGACAAAATGCCCAATAAAACTGTGGGCACCCTTGAAAAATAACGTTATTTTAGAGTGATATTTTATACAGTTCTTTAGCCCTTTAATGCTGAACGACTTATAAAGACGTTGCGCAGTGAGCCCTTGAAATAGATGAACAACTTATAAACAGTGTGTTGAAGTTTGGAATAGGTAAACATTTTTTCCGAGATTAACCAATTTATAAGCACAGTGCAAAATTTTATTTCATTAAATTTGAAGGAAAAGTCTATGAGCTGTGTGTGTGTGTGTGTGCGCGCGCGCCACCCCCCCCCCCCCCCCAAGAGTAAGCATTAAAATTTAAAAGCCCCAGTAAAAAATTCCAGCAGGCAGTGTTGCTCAGAGGAATTTAATTCCGGCATCAAAGGGTTAAACAAGCTGTTATAAGTGCAAAGGTAAAGAGATGAAGTTATCTCCATGTTTAATTAAGTGCTGCCCTGTAAGATGTATGGAGGAGTGGAAGTGTAGCTCAACATATTCTTAACATTTGTACTACAGAGAGGTGAGTCATGCCCATCTACATTGCCTCTGGTTGAGAGCTCCATGGTATCTACTGGATAGGAGGATGGGTGGGCTTAGAGCTAGTCTGAACATGGTAGTGAAGAGATCTTGTCCTCTGCCAGGAATTGAACCACTGTCATCCAGTCTATAGCTAGTCATACTGAGCTATGGCAGCTGCTGATCAGTGATAAGAGGGGGTAAAAGAATACTTCATTCATTTTGGCTGATATTTGTCAGAATAAATTGTTCCATATATTAGCATTAAGCTGAACAATATCTAGTGGAGTTAAGTGATTCCTGATTCACCAGGCTGCCACAAAGATAGACCCATTTGTTTTACCTATTTTATAGCAAGTTAATTTTATACAATTTGGATTATTTCCCTGCACAGCATTAACTGGTGGGAAATGTAATGGAACTTCAGTGTGTTTTCTGTAGGATGGGGCTGTATTTTTAAATATTACGTGGATGATGATCTTCAGGCTTCAGAGGATTAAGGAAAAGAAATCTGGCAAGAAAAAGAAGTGTGTTGACATCTGATGATACAGTGTCATTCCATGCTGTATATTTGTTTCACATGCAATTTTCTCTCTTGCAGCACACCGGGTGAATGCAACTTGACATCAGTGAAGCCCTTAGTCATTTTTTCATAGTTTTGTAAGTACTGTATAAATTAAAGAAACAAAAGAAAGAAAACCGCAAAAAGAATGAATGAGCATTTGGTTGAGTGCAAGGATGATTAAGACATGCCTTCTCTGGATCTGCCTTGTACGTTAGTATCCTTTACATCTTAGGGAACCTGAATGAAGTACGAAACTGAGAATAAACAGTTCACTGAACACAAAAAATAAATACACGAATATCCAACAATTTTTATTTTTTGGTTTATTTACAAGCATACTCATTTTTAATGAAATAAAAATGTCATAGTAACTATGCTGACTGTACCATTAATCACGATAAACAGGTGTAAGGAACCACATTACCAGAACAGTAAACACCATTCGCTAAAAATTCAGTACATATTCAAATGCGTGGCTGGTTTTAGTCCATTGCAAAATTGTGTAATTACCTTACCTAATTTTATTGCATGTCTATATCAGAAGCTTTATGGTCCAGGTCTGATGACTTTATGAGCTGGATGTCTTCACCAATGAACAGCTCATTCACAAGAGACATCTGGTTTGTTCTGACAGCATCTGACACCTCTGGTGTCCATGAGAGGTCATGTTCCAACCGATATGCCCCTATATAAACATGAGGCGGTCCACCATGACTGCTGTACCAATCCTGCACATACATAGTGACAGCATTACACTGTGGAACAATTGCCCTTTCAGTACTACAGAGAAAACTGTTCTGCAGATATACATAGTGCATACTTCACAGCTGTTGTGAACCCTTAGGAAGACTAAAATGGCATCCTGCCTGCAGCTATATGTAAATGACAGCATGTCCCTGCTGTTGCAGGCATTACCCCATAAAAGTACATTATTTGGTGTATATCAATACTTAAAATGAATTATATGGTCAAAGAAAGACCTCAGAAAGCATAAATTTGCCATCTGTTGATTTCAGTACAACATAATAGCAAATCCACATGTGCGCTTTAAAATGTCTCAGAGATATGGTACACTTCTTTTGGAGAGTGTGGCCGACCACATCTCAGAGTCTGTGTTGCCCAATAACAGCTTTAGAGATTCCATAAAGGTAAAGGTCACCCCATGATGTGCCTGGACAGGCACAGAGGGGAGGCAAAGGCATAGCTCCAACCCATTTACAACCCAGCACAAGAAGGTCAGTGGTCATTATCACAGTTTGGCCACTTTACACCCAGGGAAGACCCAGTACCCATTGTACAGGAGGCTGGGTGGGCCTCATGAGGCCAGTCTGGACAACACAGAAAATCTGGCCCTCCACCGGTATTCGACCTTGGACTGTCCAGCCTGCAGCAAGTCACTGTACCATCTAATGCCATCCTGACTGCCGTTAAGAGATTCCATATCTAAAGGAACTATTGGAGTAAACTAATTTAATTGCTGAATTTTGTCTATTTACAAGATTAATTTAACTGCTGTTTGATACTGCTTCAAGCTTGGTCTCATTATGAAGGAAAAGGTTATAAAACAAGAACCAAAGGGACCTAAAGAGCTGAAGCAACAAAGGACCAGAGAAAATGATAGTGAGAATATAGCACTCTTGTGGATGTCCACAGATACATGAAGGGCTGTTTCAACTGCTGAACAAAGTCACTGTATAGACTACAGCTATACATCCACAAGTAGGCCAAGGCTCACAGTGGGCTAACCCACTAGCATGACAAGGCCATTTCCCCACCGTGTGATGTGTTCTAAGCCCAAAGACTTACTGCCCTTAACCACATCTGAGCCACATGGCCCAGCTAGCACTATTATACACAAAGTTGCTGAATGTGCATAACCTACCTCTGGAGACAGCATGGAGAAGTACCACTGCCCAGATGATCTTTCATACAGATGGTAAATATGACCAGGAATTTTACGGAAGTTACAAGCCGCATGGTGAAGTTTTAAGTTTTCCTTGGCTTCCAGTAGAACTTTGTGAGCTTGCTGTTGCAAGAAATGGACTTGCTCAGCTATCATCTGAAGCTTGCTGCATACTGTTGCTCTTATAGTAACATCAGCCTGTACATACAGTAATGTTTCAGCTCACATTTAACATTTCCATCATACAGGGCTCTCCTTCAGCAATGTAGTTGTACAACTGTTAAACAGATTTACTGTCAAGATGAGATTCTCACAGTGGTGTTGCAGATGACTCATTTATTTATTTACTTAACAACAATCTGTAGATGCTGAAGGATGTAAATTTGTGTAAGGCGAAAAACACACACCTCCCAGCCATCACAATAAAATAATACTCTTCTTGAGCTGTGGGCTGATTGACCGAGGAAATATGCTTCTTTGAAAATTCCCAGTTGACATGGTTTAACACTCTAGATCACGGATGCAAAAATCCCAGATGACTAAATTTTGTGCCATCATGCCTAATATTTGTGGGCCCTCAATGTGGAAATTAATTCATGTCACCCTTCTGGAGCCTAGAATTTTGAGGTGGCTCCTGCAGTTTTCTAAAATCTGTGCACCCTTGTTCTAAAAGACCTAAATCTTCAAATACTCACCTTCTGGATTTCTCTAGCAAGTTCTACAAGGTCTGTGGATTCATATTTTGTCACTTTAAATGGATTCGTAAGTTGAGTGCCTGGTGGCTCTGTGTTACTCTCAGCAAGGGAGCCTGAAATCAGATGAAGATTTTTTTTTTTTTTAATTCCTGGGTTTCTAATATTCTGAACACAATGAGGAACTGGATATATTGTTGGTATCGTAGGGTGAAAGGGCAGAGACATCTATTCAGTTGGAGTCTGTTATGGATGATTTTACATTACACGGTCATATTCTGTGTGGAGTACCAGACGTCCTGAAAACCAGTTACCACGAGTTTAACATAACACTGTCAGAACCCTTTATAACTGGGTAATTTTCTTGAATGCTGCTGTGAACTGACTTATCAGAAACCCAACTAAGAAGCTTATCCCACAACTCAAAACAGTGGCACACATTCACCCATTGTCATATCTTAGCGTGGTTGTGGTTCTGATCACACTTGATTGCAGAATATGATGCCAGAATATGGTTATAACAAACTGTCTGGATTACCATATTTACATTTTGGCATGCAGAATTCAAGTGATACAAAGTACAATTTTATTTTTCTAACATGCATGATAGGACCTGCACACAGTAGGAATGCCAGTGCTCTGTACATGCACAGAACACAGAAGAAAATGTTTGTGACCAAACTTGCAGATAGGTCTTCATGAAAAAGCATTGGTAAAACTGATGATCGTAAAATAAACCAGAATTTCTTGGCAATTTTTTGCAAAACTCTGCAACATTAAATTGTACGAATGTCCATTCACAGGTACTCAAGTTGTACATGCATACAGATGAATGGGCAGAACTATTTAATAGACTCTCTGCACAGATATGAATGTGACTGTAGGCATCCATTTGGCAAACTGCATGCTGCAGGTTTCATATGACAACATGGAAAGTTCAGTGCCAAAATGTAAAATGTTAAACATATTCAAACATGATGGAAGATGTTTCAAATCTCGGAGGCTGGTTAGCTGTACATTGTTACTTAACCAACAGCCCAGTGACTTGACAGTTCAAAATGTGGGTCAGCACCACAATACCTAGATAGCACTGTGTAGATTTTTATGACAATTTAAGATGGATACTATTTTAATGTAAGCAGCTTGTGTCTGCTCTGTGCCACAGCCCAGAAACCTAGAAGTTTCAATAACACTGCTTTAAGAACCTCATATCTCATGTTGTAAATAAGGATGTTTCACTTACAGTAATGAGATATGCAGTCATTGGCAATGGTGAGGGTACAGTTGTTCCCGTTCTTTCTGTGAATGTGTGTGGGGAGTGAAGGAGTTGAATGAGGTAAGTGGTCAGCTTCAACTTCCAACGACGTAACTTCCCATACCCACAGTGTAGGAGGCTAGGTGGACCTCAGTCCATCTGGACGGTTTTTTGAAGAAAAAATTTAAACCCTGCTAAGACTCAGAACCACAATTCCTTTGTTGCCCTAGCCACTATACTGACTATGTGACCCCATTCTCCCCCTCCCCCCCAAAAAGCCTTTCATATGTTTTCAGAAGATGGTGAGAATCACTAAAACTTACTATGTTGGTGGCAGTAACACATGCAGGTCACACATTACGAAGTTAAAGAAGTAATGTTTCAGAACTGAGATTTGTTCCAACAATTATGCTCTCCATTTAAATGCGTGTTGTTTATTCGTTTAATATCATTCTATACTGTCGTTTCATACATGTTAATCACTGTAAATGTGAGTATACTGTGCATTTTGAGATGTGGGTTTGCGAGCTCTGCGTATCATTCAATTGCAGTAGCATACCTCAATTAAGTCCTAATTTTAGAAGTAAAAATAACGTTTCGCTCCCAACTCTGGTACTGCGTTCTTCAGCTTCATTTGGGGCCTTGTGTTTTCTCTTCGAAATTTCAACAGAGGGAAAATACAAGTTCGTTTAACATTTGGTTTTGAAAATTTGGCATCTTTTATTTTCCAGTACTTGGTACCCGAGTTCCAGTCCAGTACTGTTCGAATCATGATCGTACTAAAATTACACTACACACACTCTTGTAACTTTTTCAATTCCCAGCACAAATTTCAGCATCTTGAAATGACCCCTGTAAAGGGTTCGTTCGGCATAACTAGCAAATACACTACACGAAAAATTAAAGACGACTACCAATAAAATCCCTCACCTGGAGATTTATGTATTAGTGACTTAAAAAAATCATGTAGCTCCACAGATGTACAACGCTTCATATTGATACTTATACAAACAATGACTCGTTGTACGCCTTACGATCATCCATAACTGGCTGTGACCAACAGCCACCATACATGAACGATAAACTGTGCACATCAGATGATCTGTGGTGCACAGCATGGTCGAGAGCACAGGTCCTCTAGTATATTATACGTAACTGTAGATTACGAACACGACGACTGAGCAAGCTAATCCGATACGTGGAGGCAGTACCGAAATTAACGCATAGATGGAGGAATGAACACGAGACGGAGCAAGCGAAACCGATACAGGATAGTAGTACTGACATTTGCTAATAGATGACAGAAGGAAATTTTGGACTCATCATTCTTCCTACGTCTCCGAACAGTGCCTGTTGTCAAGATCTCTCTCTTTTTCCTGTTATAGAAGCTGTAACTATTTTGGGATTTATCTTCTGCCCAGTGCCCACTTCGCTGTGTGTAATCACAAATATTTCCCCCCATTTTGCTTATTTCCTGTGTTTCTACGTTTCAGATATTACTGCTGCATTCAAAAAATTTAATATTATCCATTCCGTGCGTCGTTTATTTACACCAACATACGCACGCAATAAAATTATAAGTTATCCATAAACATGAACTCTCATACATGTTTCAGCGATAAATCATTATCCTCAGGGAGACATCAGAGCAAACGAAAATACAATATTAATATATCGATTTTACGTGCACAGAGTTAAAATTATCGCCTATTAACACAATAATATGGAGTTAAATATGATAATATCATATTCTTATATTTCTAGCTCATATTTTATGTATTTTAACATTGTGCATGTACAACAGATATATTAATTTTACATTTTTCTTCATACGTCCCCTTAAGGATGACGATTTATCCCTGAAATGTGTAGGAGGTTTCGTGTTTTTCGACTACTTATAATTTTAATTTTTACATATTTTGCGTACGTAAATGGTTACTGCATGTGTTTCTTTCTTAACTCGCCTAGTATTTCTCACATTTAAAAAGAAGCAGATATTATAAACAATTATATTTCCATATTATCTATATTATATTATATATAGAAATATAATTGTTTATAATATTCTTTTTAAGTGTGAGAAATACTAGGCGAGTTAAAATAATAAATAAATATTTATTTATTAAGACATCCGTGGCTCAATCCTCGCGTTAGCTCTCCCATATCTTACCTTTGCGCGACACTCCCGCACAAACACTAACATGTTCTTCGCTGCAGCGTTCCTTGGCTTCCAAGCCTTTCCATTATTCAAATGTTTCTCAGGTCCATGGACACGCCATCCAGCCAGCACACAACACACACCAACTTCGGCGCGTTAGCACTCCCATATCTAACTTGTTCTTCGGTGGCGCTGCAGCGGTCCTTGGCTTCCAAGCCTCTCGATTATTCAAATGTTTCTCAGGTCCGTGGACACGCCATCCAGCCATCGTGTTCTTTGGCACTTATTGAACACACAACTCACACTAACTTCGACAATTAAATTCACTCGCGGCCGTCGGCGTGGGAGTCCAGAACGCTACCGACTGAGCCACTAGATGCCCGATAGAATACGACCTACTTTAGTCTTATATAGTTAAGTTTCATGTGCATTTTATGTTGAATGGATCTATCTTCCTTTATTATTAAAATATAGCACTGATTAATTAATTCTAACTAAAAATATTTTCCCATACTATTTATTAGGTGTTAACTTGAGTAGTAATTTTTACCTATTCTGCCAGATAGAGTGCAGCTGTAACTGACATGCCTAACAGAAAATTTATGCAGAGATAAATGTAGGTAATAAAAATTACGGTTCAACCCAACGATAAGAGCTATAGAACGGTGAGAGTGAAAATGAAGCCAATTTCTGTTCTTCCTGCTTGTCTGCGAAAATGTGTAAATATGAATAATTCGTTTGTGCCACACTGTGTTAAGATACAGAGGCAAATTGAAATTTATTACACTGGCATTGCAAAAACACATGGGGACAATTCGATTTGTGGTTATAATCGTGGCCATTATAAATCGGGGTGAATCACTTACCATGAATGGACCATACAAAGCCATGTGTGGTGCACTAGCATCCCAAGTTTGCTGCTGACATGATAGCCTACCCTTTTATTTTTCCGGTGATATGGAATGAATTAGCATAACACAACTTCATAGAAATCGAGGAAAAGATCTATACCTACATTATTTACGAAAAATAATACAGTCTACCCTAAGTGGAACGTGAAAATGTAGTGAAAACTTACATTTGTTTTCTATTTGAGTGTAACAGAATTCAAGCGACTGCGGGCATTCAGGTAATGCCACAAGCGCGATGGGAAATGTCCTCCACATACAACTAGGATTTCTGCCTCGTAATTCAGTGATGTAAATTAAATACAAAAAAATCATACATTTGTAACTTAGTTACAACGTTCCTCTTAAAATATTCATGAGGCCATTCAATTACACGGAAAGTTTATTTTACACGAGGGTAATTTTTTTCTCAAGTGTAAGTTTTGCGTTTCATGGAGCACCCAATACACCCTGATTGTCATAATTCAGTGACAGTCTCACAGCTGTTATCTAAACTGGCGGTAGATTCCCCGTCGCAGAGAAGAATTGTAATTATTCGTTCTTAAAATGGGTGATGTGTTACATATTGAGATTGTACAGCGACGACACAGGTTTGTGTGAATCTGTAAGAAATTTAATGTGCTTCTTCACCTTGTATGTGCTCAAAGTTATTTTTGTTCTTTCCATAGTTGTCTTGATAGAAATGAATTGCTGCTGCATGTCAGGAGAGAAGTCTGTGATATCCTTATTACATCAGGAATGACTAAGA
>Ga0123355_10013498_pt1 | contig 12721 bp, 5 predicted proteins | sample TergutEmb28metaG_3_FD_89872 | JGI IMG/M metagenome (GOLD analysis project Ga0123355, IMG submission 89872) | Embiratermes neotenicus P1 segment gut microbial communities from Petit-Saut dam, French Guiana - Emb289 P1 | ecosystem: Host-associated > Arthropoda: Insects > Digestive system > Gut ...
ATTACCCCGTTGTTAAATGCGTGTAGGCTAAAGGTTGCGCTTGGTACATACTTGCAATCGCAGTCTATGCACTCACAGTCTGGGCAGTCGCAGTCGCCACAGTCGCAGATGTTTGGAATAGGAGTTCTGCTTGTAAACAGCATAAAGTTGTCTACATACAAAGGAGCTACAAAGTCTGTAATGGAAGTCCTAATATTACCTGTTAGCAGATCATAACCTACAGTACTAAAACGGGTTTCATACCTTGCCCAATCTTGGCTAGGCTGCGAAGTTAGACTTACATCCATACCGGTAATATTAATTGGCACATTAAAGTTACCGCCACCCAAGCTATAGAAAATTAGGCGGTATTCGGTACTATCTCTTAAAGTAAATTGGTTAGAGTTTAAACCATCAGGTGTTATTTCGCCATATACTCTTAACGAATATCTTTGGTCGAATGATTGTGCCGTGGTGCGGGTATGTGGCTGTATACCAACCCAGCCAAGACCATGTGCCCACGGGGATATTCCTCTTTCAAACGAAGGGTTGGTAATGCGGTTTTCATCAATAAAGAAGAAATCAAACCATGCATTGCCATCCCATAGTTTTCCGGGTTCCGGATTTGTGCCTGGGTTAGCGTTCCACTCATGACCTATTTTTACGTTGAAGAACACACCTGAACCGGTAAAGAACGGTACAAGGTACTCTACCCAAACATCACTTTGTTCTGTAATAACATAATGCTGGCCATGTGATCCTCCATCAACAATAACTTTAAAGCCGGCTTCACCTTTATGCCAGAATGAAAATACATAGTCGGTATTTGGTGCGAGTATAAAGTTTGGTGTGCTTACCTCTGACCAAATGCCTTCTGCAGCGGCAGAACCATTAAAACGCAACGAGTTAGAACCATCTGCGGCATCGTAGGTGTCAATTACCCAACCTGTGCCCAATGTCCAATGTGTGCTAGGGTTGTTGTATTCAAATGATGGATTTTGAATCGGGCTTTCAAATGGCGGTGCAGGAGGAAGATTTGGGCGTGGCACAGTGGTACCGCGCGGCTGCTGAGAAACAAACACCAATGATAAATACTTGGATGCAGTTTTAAATTGGTCGAGGGTTAGATTGTCTTTCGAACCCCAGTGCCCCCATGGCCCGGCTGCGCCAAGATGGCTGAAATGTGCGTACTTACCACCGCCAAGGCTAAACCAGAAGTTCATGATATAGTAGTTCATCAAATCTACCATTAGCGGGTGCGTTTGTGCCGCCGTACGTGTTACTAAGTTGGTATTGCCGTCCATTCCGCCGCCAACGTAGTGAGGGCCACCTTCATAAGTCATAGCTCCGCCAAGGAAACCTGCAGCATTAGCGTTGTCAATTATAGCTTGCAACGTGTTCCTTTGGCTTTCGATACTATTAAGCATGTGATGGTGAATAGTGTTAATATCTGTTGCAAGCACAACATGTGGCTCTTGGAAATATGGCGCAATACCCACTGCCCATAAATAGGTGTGAGGTGCACGGAATTTAGGATCTGAATGCGTTGGAGTATGAGTTGTTCCTTCCAACCATTCGATCATAGGTGCAAATGCATTTGGTATTACTTGCCATGTCAGAATAGTTCTAACTCTGCTGAGCTCATGGATCGGTCCATAATCTTCGCCAAATACTTCACGGAAGATGAATGCGATTTCAGCAGATCTTTGTGCAAAATGGAAGTAATCCGCCCATTCCCACCATAGCTGATGTGCCGCCCATATATTACGGCTATCGGTTGGGATGCCGCGCGCTTGTGCCATTTGACGGTTTACATTGCGCTGTGGTTCAAAGCCCCAAATTTCGTTGCCCCATTCTACATAAAGGTTTGCATATGGGTTTAAATGTGTGTGCATAAATTCTGCCAAGGTTCTGATATAGTCGTCAGTTGCGCTTGCAGGTATACAGATCCAAATATCTGCTCTGGTGGCATTTGCAAGTGCAATAACTTCGCTCCACCTGTTCTCTTCGTAGGCGTTCCAGTCTGTAACCCAATAACGGCCGTTTGTGTTGGTAAAGTCCATAAACCTTAAAAGTCCAAACGGTGCAAGAGATGCTAAGTAAGCATCTGTAAACGTGGAGTTAAGCCCTGCGGCGGTTGCAAACCCGGCACCGGCTTCGCCGCGGGAGCCTAGGTTCATACCCATCAAGCCTCTGTAAGTGGTGTGTAGTGGAGAGTTTTCGTCAAAACGTCCACGTGTTGGGTCAAATTCTTGCAGCACTGCCACAGCATCAAATGTTAGTGCGCCGGCAGTTCCAACACCTTCAAGATAAGGAATAATGAAAACATTGCCCGGGAATTGAACAACATTGCCATTAATTATCCAGTGACTGACTTCGTAGCCATCAGCCGGTATAACTGTAAAAGTAAACGAAGAGCCTTGTGTAGTTCCTCCGCCGTTTGGCACAACAGTTCCGGAAGTTATACCGCCCCTGCCGTTTGCACGTGCCACAACAGTGCCTGTCCCGTAGCCTTGTACATCGTATGTGATGGTAACACCTTCGGCCGGTACAAAAAACACCCGTACATCAAGATCTGCTTCAACTGTGGCGGTAAAGTTACGGCCTTGGTGGTCTATGTCTATGCCGTCTACTTCCCACCTGTCAACTCTAAAACCAATAGCAGGGGTTGCGGTAAAGTTTACAGTCGAACCTTTTCTTATAGCAGCACCATGCTGTATTGCTGTTTGGCCAACAGCTGCAGTTAAAGAACCGTTACCCCCTACAACGCCAAATGTGACACCATAGGATTCAAACACATCAAGCACTTCAATTCTAATGTCGGCTATATGCAATTGCGGGCCTGGCCATGAGCGAACCATCAGTTCTCCTACAAGGTCTGTGTTAAGTGTAAAATCATAAGTTCTAAGTTCCCATCCTGGTACACCTTGTGTGAACATTAATACATTGCGATGTGCATCACAGCCGCACCAACTTTCATGCGTTAGGTATGGATGGTTTGCCATACATGAACCTGGCGGCAAAGGAGTACCAAGTGCAGGACCAATAGAGATGCCGGTCGGATGACTTCCGCCGCCATATACCCATGCGCTAAGCCTGTAGTGTACATTGCCTTGCAGCTCAATATCATGTTGTATGCGGGCCCAGCTCTGCATGGTTCCTGTACCAAGCGTTAAGAAGTGATATAGGTGTGATATTGCAGGGGTATTGCCTGCAGCATTCATGTTAGACATATCCCATGGGTTTTGCCATCCTGAAATATTTGGTGTTGCATGTCTTGCGAAGCCGTCATCAAACACGACATCACCAATGTGTAGGCTTGGCGGCAATGGAACAAGTTCATCTCTTGCAGCTTCTAATGTCCAAATTGCGTTTATTATTGTTATTGCTAGAGCGGCATTACCGCTTGCGTGTACTGTTTCTGCATTATTAAGAGCATTAGTAAATATAGTCCAAGTGGCTGGCCTGTAGTTGCTCTGGTCATGCACTTGCACTTCTGCAATTAGAGCGGCAAGAATATCTTGTAGCTCTTGGATTGTTCTTGCGGTAAGTGCTGCTGTAGCGTCCACTAAATCATTTGCTGCAAAATTTATTGTGATTTGAAGTACAAATTGGTTCTCGTAAACGGCAATTGCCGTGTTAAGTGCGGATTGGAAAGCAGCCCAAGTAGCCGGTGTGTACAGCATCTCTATTGTATGAGCCGCTGCTGCTTGAATTGCGGCGGCGAGTGCTGTTCTATCAAAAACTTCATTGCATATGCATGGGTTCATTTTGCAGTCTTCGCAAACTTGTTCCAAGCTAATGCCGGTTATATACAAAGGTCTACTGTCTATGCCGCCTTCTGTACGGAAAGCAACTCTGAACCTGCCGTTATTTACATCAATCATTTCCTGAGTAAGATAGAATGCAGTACCAAGTTGTCTCCAATTCTCGGTGTTTGAAAAGTCTACAACAGATGCCATAATTCTTGCTGTAGCTCTGTCGGCAACCGATGACCAGTACCAGTAGGTAACTTCATCACGCCAGAGCCAGTCTCTGTCATTTTCAACAGCACCGTTATGAGTTTCATAAGTTAGGAACAAATGATTATTTACCCCACCACCAGGAGTCATGCCCCATGCACTTAGCCTATACCAACCCGGCTCGTTGATGATAATTACATCTGAACGTATGCGTGTATGACCTGCAGGAAGCCGTGACATATAAACGGAGGTGTTGATCGAATTTTGTCCGGAATTGAGTTGACGGTTGACTGCATAACTCGGGTTCCATCCAACAGTACCAAGGCTAAAGTCGCCATTTGGAACCAGTTGAGCAGCTTGTTGCAAAACAAGGCCGTCTAAAGCGGTACGCAATGCATCAATTTGTGCGCGCAGTTCCGGTACATCTGCCGACATGTCATTGGCTACACCTTGTGCGGTAGATATGGCACTCACTAATACGGCCCATGTCGTTGGCCTGTAATTTGCCTGGTTGCGCTCTTGTGCCGTTGCTATAAGGCTATTAAGCATAAGGCGGAAAGCGTCGGCGCCTCTATATTCCATTCCGGCAATTGCATTTGTTAATTCTGTCTCTGCAGTATCAACATTTGACTGTTCGGCAAGTGGATTATTGTAAAAAGCACGGGCAGTTAGCAATGCTCTTTGCAGTGCTACCCAAGATGCAGGAGTGTAAAGTTCTTGGTCTGTAATAAGCTCTGCAGCGGCAATAGCAGTTGCAAGGGCGTTTTTGTCTGCAACGGTAAAGTCCAGTTCGTGAATTGCAATTTGAGAAATATCCCATATCCCATGGCCCATCTCCCTGTTCATTCTGTCTAAAAGGATAGCCATAGGCGCTGGTGCATCGTTTGATATTGCTAACTCACGGCCTGTAAATACAATATATGCCGTAACCCAATCTTCGGAAATAGGTATTTGCAATCCGGCCCATACATGATCGGCAGTGGTGTTTGTATACCATTCCATCCAGGTATTCAAGCTGCTTATACCAATTGCTCTGTTTCCAACAGCGGTGTCTGTTCTAAATGTAAAACTAAGGACATACAAACCGCCTACACTTGGCACATAGCCATATACATGGAAAGCCGCAGCTCTGTCGGCTGCAGGGAATCTCATAAAATTACCTTGTACGGAGTCGTTCAAGATTTCTGGTGCACCCGGCCAAGGTGAGCCAAACCTTACATTAGCAAGACCATCGGTAAAATCTTCAAAGAAAATTAAATCGCCTAGTGTACCAGGAGGTGGATCAAATACACTTACACACACGCATGGGTCTGCACCGCATACATCACATGGGTTAGGAGGTGGCGGACATACGCATGGTAGTTCATTGCAGTCTATGCATGGCTGTGGTACGTAGCCAAAAAATTGAAGTTGTGTAGCCCTCAGAGTAGTATGTGCCAAACTTACTATTCTAAAGTGTGTAAACAATTCATCTGGGGCATTGGAGTATGGTGCCCACTCTACCCAAGTTGGCTGGTTAGAAGGATGACCATATGGAATCCTTATTGCACCTAAAAATGCGTAGTTTATTCCATCGTTAGAACCATACACATCACTTTGAGCATGGTCAATATACCAAGTTGCACCAAAAGGAAAACTTTCGTGCCAAGGCATGATTCTTGTGTTGGTGAGCCTTATAGGAGTATCGACTTGAATGCCTACATAACCACGAACACCATCGCCATGATGACGAGAGGATGTGAAGAATGTATCTGTGCGGCCGTCAAACAAAACTGCTGGGTCAGAACCCCACTCTTGGTTGCTGAAAACAGTGCCGCTTAGTGGTTGTGGGCCTGTTGTTACTAGGCCGGATGTAGCAGTTTGTAGTGCTGTAAGTGCTACGTTAACGTCTTCTTGTGTGGCCATATTGTCTGTGTTCACGGTTATAGCAGCAGCCAGTGCATCAGCAAAAGGAGCCCAGCTTGCAGGTGTATAGTTAGACTGTTGCCGTGCCTGTGCGGCTGAAATTGCTGCTGCCAGTGCGGTTTTGTCAACAGCGCCTACTACAGATACAAGAGTTATATCACTGATATTAAGAGAAGGCCCACCCCAGTTAAGGACAGCAATCCTGAACTCGCCGTTATATGCTTCGTACATAGCTTGGCTTAGAGTAAATGTTACAGACCTATGCTCCCAATTTTCTGCATCGGAAAAGACTATATTGGATGGGAAAAACCCTCTTGTTGCTACGTCTGTTAAATTTGTTACCCAACCGTGGGGTTCGCCAGTGGCTTGGTTCCAAAATCCCCAATAGAAATAAAAGGGCATATTGTTTGTGGGTGCTGTGGCAGGTATAAGTGCCAATATAGCATCGCCAGTTGGGTAATTTTCATTTCTACCCCAGGCACTTAAAGTGTACGTACCCGGTGTTAGGGCTATTGGGTCGTAAGCGAAAACACCTCTAAAGCCGCCTCTTATTAGCAGCATTTCATCCGCTTCGCCAGGTCCGTCATTAGGCAGTAAGTCTGCGTTCCAATCCGGTATTGAAGCTGCGGGGGGATTATCACCTGTGTTATGATGATACCAACCTGCAGAAAAATCTGGATTAGGGATTAAGTTATTGGTAAATGGTGTAAAGCTAAAAATCTGAGAGATTGCAGGTAAAGTTTCTGACTCGATTGCGGGCTCTTTTGTATGCGAGCATTCCGGACAACATGGTTCAGTATCAAAAACTTCTTCTTCCAAAACTTCTTCGTTGTTGTACAGTGTGTCTGTAGTGTCTTCGTAAGTTAGTACGTAACCCTGGGTAGAGTCGGCGGATACAGTTCTTGTAACACCTGGTGTGGTTGCAAGGCCCAAAACCATGATAATTGTAAGGACAATCGCAACAAAACGCTTGAATTTCTGAGTAAATTTTTGCAATTTGCTTCCTCCTTAAATGTAAATTGCCTGCAAATTAAACTTCCGTACATTTGGTGCTGCTTCTCTTGCAATTTTTTACAATAACCTTAACCAATCACCTCCCAGAATTCCAATATTATAGAAGCAAGCCAGCCTGTGCTATGATAGGCTCGCATTGTCCATCGAATGAATAAATGTATTAGGAAAATTTCTGCGAATATAAGAGTGCCTATTTTTTTATTCCATTGGATAATATAATTCAGCAGTTTTTCAATCTCATGTTAAATTACAAAAGGTAGTGATGGTAACTTTGGCTACCGTCAGAAGGTTATGTAGCACAATTTAGGGGAATTATACCACAGTCGTATCTGCTCGTGGAAGTCCTTTTTATTTATACAATGAGCCCTGATATTGTTGTGGCAATATGTATTTTGTTTTTAGAAATAGCCGGAATTAAGCCTTTTATTTTGGTTACATGCAGCTATTAGACATAATTAGGCAACTTCCTACCTGGTGTATGTAAAAATTACCGATATTTTATATTAATTATCAAAAAAAACAATGTGAACCATTTGAATGGTTTGCCAGAAAGATACCTGTGGATAACTTGGAAATTCCCTTAGATTTTGTCTTGACAGGCTAATTGTAGATTAGGTATAATATCCCTTAGTGAAATTTAGGAGGACGCAATAATGATTAGCCCAAAAAGAAGGACATCTAAAGGCCGTCGTGACAAAAGACGCAGACAGACATGGAAAATTTCCATGCCAACTATTTCAACATGTGATAAATGTGGCGTATTTGTACAATCGCACCGTGCTTGCAAAGCATGTGGCACATACAAAAGACGCGAAATTTTGCAAGTTGCTGAATAATAAATTACGGACTAACGATTAATTAGCCCCACGTAATGGGTAGCTTTTAGTGTCGAAGTCCGTATTTTTTTATTATGTTAGAAAAATGCTCTACACAAAATGTGTGGTAGAGCTACTTTTTATAGTTTGGGGTGACGCATGAGCAAATTAACTATCATAGTGGATGTAATGGGAAGCGACCTTGGCCCTTCTGTTGTAATTGAGGGGGCAGTACAGGCTTCTCGTGAGTTTCCAGATGTAAACCTAGTGCTTGTCGGTGATGAAGAAATTATTAAAAAGGAACTTGCCGATAAAGCTTCATCATTTGAAATATTGCATGCCCCGGAAGTTATTGGGTTTGACGAACAGCCTACGTTAGCTATAAAGCAGAAAAAAAATGCATCTATGGTTGTGGGGCTAAAGCACCTTAAAGCTGGAAATGCCCATGGGTTTGTTTCTGCAGGCTCAACGGGTGCGCTTTTGGTGGGTGTTTTTTCGTTTATTAAACGCCAAGCAGGTGTACAAAGGCCTGCACTTTGTGCGTTATTGCCTACAAAAACAGGATTTACCTTGTTGCTGGATTGCGGTGCAAATGCAGAGGTTAAACCTTCTTACTTACTGCAATTTGGCCAACTTGGTGCAGAGTATATGCAAAACTGCATGGGTGTGGCTAACCCACGTGTAGGTTTAGTAAATATCGGCACAGAAAAAGAAAAAGGCACCCCACTTTTACAAGAAGCCTACGAGCTGTTAGAAGATTCCGGCCTTAACTTTGTTGGCAACATTGAAGGCCGTAGTATCCCTGCTGGGGATGTAGATGTTGCCGTTTGTGACGGCTTTGTGGGTAACGTTGTACTAAAATTAGCGGAAGGGCTATCAAAAACCCTGCTGGGTATGATAAAGGAAGAGCTAACATCTTCTGTCATATCATTTATAGGTGCGGTTTTGGCAAAAGGTGCATTCCGCCGTCTAAAAAAACGTTTTGACTACAGGGAAGTGGGGGGCGCACCCTTCCTTGGGCTGGAGTCTCTTGTGGTAAAGGCTCACGGCTCGTCAGATGCGCTGGCTATAAAAAATGCTATAAAGCAGTGTATTAATTTTGAAAGAGGTAGAAAGTGATGGAATTTGAAAAAATCAGAGATGTTATTGTAGAGCAGATGGGGATTGATGCAGATAAAATCACCCAGGAGACACGGTTTCAGCAGGATTTGAACGCAGATTCGCTGGACATTTTCCAAATAATTTCCGAATTAGAAGACATTTTTGGCATGGAGTTTGACAGCGATGATGCTGCAAAAATTAAAACAGTAGGCGACGCTGCTGAATATGTACAGAAAGCTTTGGGTGCATAGTAATTTATGAGTGACGCATTACAAACAAAATTAGGTTACGATTTTAAACGTGCGGCATTGCTGCGCCAAGCAGTAACACATATGTCTTTTGTACATGAACAAGGACTTTCTGCAGACGAGTCCAACGAGCGGTTAGAATTTTTAGGTGATGCAGTTCTGGAGCTTTGCATCAGCGATTTTTTGTATCATAGGTATGCAAACCTTGCAGAAGGCCAGCTTACACAACGCAGGGCAAACCTTGTTTGCGAAGCAACACTTGCAAAAATTGCACGTAAATTAAAACTTGGCGATTATTTATTGCTTGGCCAGGGAGAAGCAAGAGAAAAAGGCCGTGAAAAAGAGTCTATTTTGTCGGACGCATTAGAGTCGGTTTTTGGAGCAATTTATTTAGATGGCGGCTTGGACGCCGTGCGCAACATAATTTTTAGCCTGTTTACCCCAATTGCAGAAAAAAGTGTTAAACAGGAAAAAGACAGCAAGTCTACATTGCAGGAAATTTTGCAAAAAAACAGTAAAGAAACTGCTGTATATACAATAATTGATGAGAGCGGCCCGTCTCATCAGAGGCAGTTTATTGCGCAAGCAAGCCACCTTGGTAAAATACTTGGCAAGGGTAAAGGCAAGAGTAAGAAGGAAGCAGAGCAGAGTGCTGCTAAGAATGCGCTTGGTAAAATGGGGAAATAGAGAAATAAAATGGACGCTTGGGTGATGTGGTAGAGAAGCTCACATTATTTAAGAGTCCTTTTTTTGTTGGGTGTAATTGAATTGCTAAGCTATACACATTAAGTCATTAATCTACAACCTCCAATACACCCCAAAAATCGCCCCATTTAACCTGAAACAGTCCATTGGTAGAGCCACTAATACTCCTAAAAATTATAGGCAATACAATATTGCCCTTCGTATCTATAACGCCATACCTCATTATCCCATTGATATATTTGCCAATTATCACCAGCTCATTGTACACGCTAGGTCCCCAGTGGCTACGGAAAAACTCCTGGTAATCATCAAAGATAGTTACCTCATTTCCGTACGTATCAAAGAATAAATATTCAGTTAGTATTGTTACATTATGCCGTTGTCCCCATTCATTTTCTCTTATCTCAGTGTGTACTTTCACAGCACATATAAGATTGTCAGTGATAAAATGAATGCTTGCAAACTCGTTTGGCAATATCATTTCACCATTTATGTCAACTAAACCGATTGTTGAAAAGGTACAGTTGCCTAGAGTTTGTAAAAAACCGCGGTTGTCAAAGGCAAACCACCCCTCCCACTGGTCGCCAATATTATACTCGAAAGGAAGCACCAACTCACCGGTTGTGTCGATAAAGCCCCAGCTATTCTCCCAGCCGATTTCAAAAGCCATCACGTTTACCGCAGCAAGCCCATTAGAGAAAGGCATAACCAAGCCATATTGAAGTGGAATGACAACCTTACCGTCTTCATCTACAAAACCCCATTTCCCATCTCGGCTAACTCTAATGGGGAATTCTGAAAATGTGCCTGTCCATTGGCAAGCAATTCGATCGTATATGAATGGAATTATTATGTTTCCGTACATGTCTATCATTCCAAACTTACCATCTTTTCGTATTACAGCAAAACCATTATTAAACCGTGGAGAATAACTCGACCACTCTGCGTCCCAAAAGTTTCCATCATATATTGCAGGAATTACAAGCTTACCGGTACGGTCAATGAACCCAACTTTGCCATCAACCCTCACTACTGCACGCCCATTACTAAAATTGCTCATGTTTAATTTAATGCCTTCAAACACCGGTTCGCCAAACCACAGATACCAATCAAAATAGACATCAAAAATCAACGGGATTACCAAGTTACCCGTTGTGTCTATATAACCATATTTATCGCCTTTGCGTACCCATGCCATTCCATCGGAAAAAGTGCCGACACCATCATACTCAAGTGGTACGACAATATTACCGTTTTTATCAATAAATCCATACTTATCGTTTTGCGATACGCGTGCAAGCCCGTATGAAAAATTGTCTACAGCATTAAATTCGTAAATAAATATACTACCGTCTTCTAAATTGAGAAAGCCATTGGTCCCATTGGCAGAAACTCTAGCCATATTATCGTGAAAACTACCAATCCAATCAAGATACATTTGTTCATGTAATACTTTAAATCCTCTATATGATTCCGACAGTAACTCTTCTAACGTAATAATGCTTGATTCAAGTATAGCAATTTCTTGTGCTAAGATCAAAGTGTCTTCGATATCCTTGTTCTCACTGCTTGCCTCCATTGCATGTTTAGGTGGCTCTTTAGATGTGACTTCCATAATTTCTATTGGAAGAATAATCATTTCATTCTGATTTGTGTATGCATTATCAAGGTTCGCCCTTGAGCATGCAGAGAAAAGGATGATAGCAAAAGCATATACAAGCATAATTGGTAAGAGCAAATTCTTCATTCTACCATCCCTTTGCAGTAATTGTTTATGGTGAATTATATACTAAACACAACCAAAATTCTACATCCCATCCGGAACTTTGACCATATCCCGCAAACTATCTACAACTTCTCCAGCTGTAACTTTTCCGGCTCTAGCCTGCTGCGCTAAAATAATCCTATGTGTACAAACATCTCCCAACACTTCACGCACATCTTCCGGTATCACATAATCACGCCCAAGCACATACGCCCGTGCTTTTGCGGCTTTGGCAATAAATAATGCACCACGTGGGCTTATGCCTAGCTCTATACGGCTATCTTCTCTGGACTTTTCTGCAAGCTCAGCAATATATGCAATTACACTGTCTTTCATAGTCACATCCTGCACTTCTTCCTGCATTTGTAACACATCATTCAAAGACACCACTTGCTGCACATTGCTTATTGGGTTGCTTTTTTGTCGGTCTCGTATTATTGCCACTTGGCTTTCCAAATCCGGATAACCAAGGCTTAGACGCATAAGAAAGCGGTCTAGCTGTGCAAAAGGTAAAAGTTGTGTACCAGCCGTACCAACATTATTTTGAGTTGCAATAACAATAAATGGCGATTTTAACGGGTGGGTGTTGCCATCCACTGTTACCTGACGTTCTTCCATGGCCTCTAAAAGAGCTGATTGCGTTTTGCTTGATGTGCGGTTTATCTCGTCGCCCAGCAAAATATTTGCGTCGTTTACCACCCCGGGCATGTATGAAAATGAAAGGCTCCCGTTTTCCTTGTTGTAAACAGAAAATCCTGTTATGTCCGACGGTAAAACATCTGGTGTAAATTGTATGCGCCTGTATGTAAGACCCATTGCTTTACTTACGGCCATTGCAAGGGTAGTTTTGCCTACACCGGGTACGTCGTCCAGCAACACATGGCCATCTGCTAAAACGGCAATAAGCAGCTTAGTTAAAGCAGCTTGCTTGCCGATTATCACTTTTTGAATTTCATTAATTATTTGCTGTATTTCTGCTCGCATTATTAACTCCTATGATAATACAAACCCAACTGGTTGGTTTTCCCAACCAGTTGGGTTTGTTCATATTTATTTGTTTTTATTTATTCGTTAATTAAAATATTTCCCTGTGCCGTAGCGTAGCGGTAATCTATAACCCCGCCAAGCTCTTGCATAATGTAACTCCATACAACATCAACCACAAAAGCAGACGTAATTGTGCTGTATTCTTGGCATCTTTCCAAGCTAATATAATTAGAATCCATG
>Ga0123355_10013499_pt1 | contig 12720 bp, 6 predicted proteins | sample TergutEmb28metaG_3_FD_89872 | JGI IMG/M metagenome (GOLD analysis project Ga0123355, IMG submission 89872) | Embiratermes neotenicus P1 segment gut microbial communities from Petit-Saut dam, French Guiana - Emb289 P1 | ecosystem: Host-associated > Arthropoda: Insects > Digestive system > Gut ...
CACTGTTGCCAACCTACCATTTTACACTGTACTGCGTGCTGCGCTGTGCATTGTAAACTTATATTGAGTCTGAGGTGCGTATTTTCTGGGTGTACGGTGACTTCTCGGCCACCCTGTACATTACTGCGGGATGAAATCAAGGGGGATGAGATGAGCGGTCACGTGGCATCCGTGGTAGGCAATAACAAGACGGGCAACGCAAGCATATCGTTACAGCAGGGCGCGTTCGCGTAACCGTCGTTGGCGTTGAAAAGCACAAAATATTACGCATTACGAGTGTGTATCTATCTGTAGTCTCAATAATACCGCACGCAGCGCGCATGTTTCGTACTGTATTATCATCTGTAACCTGTTTGGCTATAAAATATTTTTCCACATTATCTCATAAAGGACACGATATTCGGGAAAAAACGTATTGAACATCAAATGTGTGTTCTGATTTCCTCTACAACTTTGACGTTCAGGTGACCGTGCATCGTGATGAATTCATATAATAAAACCAACTAGATGCACTAATTTCTCAAATTCATTTTTGGAATAAGAATCTACATGCTTCGGACAATTCCTCTGTCCATCATCAGGAGTTTTTCACTGTACACACAGCAATGGTATATCTCATACAGTTTTGTTGGCAGCTGTCAGCAAACCTGTATGACACATACCATTGCTGTGTGTACAGTGAAAAACTCCTGACGATGGACAGAGGAACTGTCCGAAACACGTAGAGTTTTATTCCAAAAATAAATTTGAGAAATTAGTCCATCTAGATGGTTTTATTACATGAATTTCTCTACAACGTTTGTCTGAAACATTTCTCATCCTAAGAAGAATTCGGCAAGATATGCACATAGCCCTTCACGTAAAGCACTCTTTACTTTCGTCATATTTTAATCAATCTTATATTTTCTTGACAAATTTTCGAAGAAAAAAATTATCAAACACAAAATTTTACGAAAATCCGTCCATTGGAGGCCCATTTGTTCCATGCGAGGTCCAGTTGTTCATGCGGACAGACAGGCAGAAGTGATGAAGCTAATAGTGGCTTTTTGCAATTTTACGAAAGCGCTTACACATGCATACAGATGTGTGACAAGAAAAGTGAAAGAAACAGGCCGCTTTGAAGAGTTAGGCGTAATTTTTAGAATAACCTTAAACTTGAAAAACTACGATAAGAATGTGTCATCTGGAATCACTTGACTGATGATAAGGACCAATAGTGGGTTTTTAAATACACAATGGCTAATCTGGTCCTATAAACAGCGGTGAAATCCTCGACAAACTTGTGATACTGTCAGCTTCTGAATAAAGGACTCTGAAGCATGCGGTCAGTGCAGGTCGTCTTTCTCCTGTTGGATAACGTACTATGATTCGTTCTGTGAAAATGTGATCGTTAGAGAATTCCTCTCAGTAACATAGTTCAACTGTATTTCATGACGCAGGCGGTAAACAGAAGATGACTGTTACCTATCACCGCTGGAGATCGTTGTCATTTTTGTTGGTGGGTTTACAAGAAACATATCACAATTCCACAGAAAATTTATTCTGCCACTGAAAACGTTAAGTCCATAAACAAGAAAGAAAATCAAATAAATACCACGCTTGCCTGTAACGCTTCTGGTCTTTATCAGTGCAGACAGATGTCAAACAATGAAACAAACATTGTGTTCTTCTCAGATGTTTCAAGAAGACTGTGACTCCGAGAGCAATGCCACAAGAAAGACACTGTAGCACGAAAGAAGTTTGTCGTTATAGTATCCCCTGTCGGTATTAATGCCGACACGAAAGATGAAACCACGAACTTTGTTAAGTTTAAAATTAGGAACGCCTACCTTCGTGGTCAGATAACGTTTCTGTTTACTATTCGTGATGTCCAGAATACAAAACGTGGACCGGCAAAAGGCTAACCTTCAGTCTCACGTGATACAAGCGAGACCATCCAAGTAAGACTATAAAAAGAGTCACTTCCAATAGGCCACAATTTATACTTCTTTTTTTATAAAATTACGGCACCTGTAGATGCTATGTAACATATACTGCGGAAAAATTTATACTAAAATTTTGTTTTACGTTCTAGAAAATTTCGGAAACCGTGACAAGGAATTCCCAGGTATTTGAAAACTGTTCATGTACACGTAATTATTTCGTGAGACAACTTTCTTTCTTCTTACTGTATTCGGTACGCTTACCCACATGTCTTTCTTTCCCCTTTAACAACATCTGAACCAACTGATACAGTCTGTTGAAAATTAATGCTTCGTTGTCTTATGTTTCCAAAAGTATGAACTAACGAGCTCAAAATTGCAATATTCCTCTAAGATCTTAGTCATTAACCAACTTAAAGCACACAATCTTCTTTTGTAATAAGTTTATTATATGCCTCTACATGTTTCGAGCACCATGTGCTCATCATCAGGAGGTCAAAAGTGTATTACACAGCGCCTGGTATCATCACACTTGTAGATGGCCGTCCGGTACACCGGACGGCCATCTACAAGTGTGATGATACCAGGCACTGTGTAATACACTTTTGACCTCCTGATGATGAGCACATGGTGCTCGAAACATATAGAGGCATATAATAAACTTATTATAAAACAAGACTGTGTACTTTAAGTTAGTTAATTACTAAGATTACACTAAGATGCACGGTCAGCAAAACATTAAAATTCTTCTCAGATGCTACTCTCAGCATAAAGTCTTGGTTCTTGTGTTTATCCACGATTTGTTTTGTCCTCTTTTTGTGTGTTTGACAATTTGGACCAAACTCCTGCCTACTTTCAGTCACGGAACCCAGCTGAAACTGCAGTATTACGGCGACAGCCAATCGCGAGGCTTCACGGGAAAAGCAATCGCTGCAAGAATGGCTCCCTAAACACAATTAGCTTATGGCCCGCTCTGTATCAATCCCTTCAATTAATTTCCCTCGTTACTGTCACTCTAGTGACATAAGGCCTCCACGTACAGCAGAAATTAAATACCAAAGCAATTCTGTACGTAATTCATCAGTAAATATTTCATTTTCCCCTCCACTATATTGCACAGAATTTACGTACATCCCCTTGGCATAACAGTCCCTAGTGGACCACGGCCTCCTCATTATCGAGGATACACGATCACACTCATGCGCACCGCACATGACAGGACTCCTCTGGAGGAGTGGTCAGCCAGCAGCAGAGAAATCCACTTGGCAAAACACGACTAACACAAGAAACAGACATCCATGCCATCGGCGCAATTTGAACCCGTAACGCCAGTAGGCCGACGGCCGCAGACCCTGGCCTTAGATCGCGCGGCAACTGGGATAGAATGACTGTATAATTGTATTTATTCCGTAAAGCCTCCAGCTTCAAGTACAGGTAAAGTTAGCGAGCTAAGGCTGATGTCAGAACTAGGGAGAGTGTGAAACCATGTGCACGTAGAACAGCATACATTTGAAGTATTAGCGTCGGAGCTGCCAGTATTCGCCTGCATACACAGCAGCTTCAATCATGCGACAGACGTAGAAAGACCTTAAATTTTGTTTGTGAGACATGTGCTGAAGTTGTCATAAAAATTGTTCTTGCCCACGTCACAAATCTGATGTCAGTCCAGTTTAACCACACCGAGAGGTTTCACAGTCAACCTTAAAAGAGTAATTAATTGTTTATGTCTAGGGTTTTGTCAGGTTGGTATCAGAGACGAATTCGGAAGATGTGAAAGAAACTGTCAGTGGTTTATTTCAAAGTTTTGTCACTAAATTCTGTTACAGCAACTGAAACAATATGGCAATCATAACAAACCACATTCAGGACACACGAATTACCGCTGTTAAATTTTGTGCGCAGTACATGCCGTTTACAATACATAATCTCATTGATAATTCTCCTCAAAATATACACACAATCTTTACCGCTTATTGCTTTTAAACTTACTGGTTCACTCTCCCATTATATCCCCTAACCATCTTGCACGCACCCACGACCGCTCCTTAAACCTCTGAATGAATCCGTCAGAACACTTTATACCTGTACAAACTACCGTGCTAACAACTTGCCATTAATATGCATAATTGTCGTAAGTAACATCTGTCTTAACAAGCTGTTATTCGTACAATTACACGTACTACTCAGTACAGTGGATTTATTCGTTTCCAAGTACATAACATTGACAAGACATTTCCTTTCCTTAATACTATGAAAAATAATTGGTAGTTTGCATCCATTACTGAAAGTTTCAGCAATGATTTCGAATATCCATACAATCGCAAATAAACAATAATTCACTTCCAGCAGCTGTGTACTGAAAACCTCATATCTTTAAATGTCATTTTTAATTTGATAATCCAGTTACATAATGTATTTTGTATAGATTTAAATTGGTCTCCTTCACTTTATATTGTAAAAAGAACTTAAAAATATCGAAATGTCACATTATAAGTCATGCGAGCACTTATGTGTTTTACTGGTGCAATTATAGGCAATTCAGACACATACTGACTAAATAATAAGAATTTTAGTAATTAACCAACTTAATGCACACAACATTGTTTTATAATAAGTTTATTATATGCCTCTACATGTTTCGAACACTATGTGCTCATCATCAGGAGGTTAAAATTGTATTATACAGCATCTGGTATCGGTCCGGTGCACCGGACGGCCACCTACAGGTGTGACGATACCAGATGTTGTATAATACAATTTTAACCTCTTGATGATGAGCACATAGTGTTCGAAACGTGTAGAGGCATATAATAAACTTATTATAAAACAAGATTTTGTGCATTAAGTTGGTTAATTACTAAGATTATACTGAGATGCACGGTCAGCAATATATAAAAAAAATTGGCGACACTGCTACTTTTTTTGACGTTTTGCTGACCGTGCATCTCAGTATATTTATCTCAGTAATTAACCAACTTGATGCACAAATTTTTTTTTACAATAAGTTTATTTCATGCCTCTACGTGTTTCGAGCACATGTGCTCATCATAAGGAGGTCAAAACTGCATTACACAGCCTCTGGTATCATCAGACACAACCAGTCCTCCCTCAACCTGTGCGTGGGACGGCCACCTATTGGTGTGATGATACCAGAAGCTGTGTAATGCAATTTTGACCTCCTGATGATGAGCACATGGGGCTCGAAACATGTAGAGGCATGAAATAAACTTATTGTAAAATAAAAATTTTGTGCATCAAGTTGGTTAATTACTAAGATAAATATACTGCTACTTTTGTTCGCTTGGCCGCAATGTGGGACATTCATATTCCATTCCTTTTGTATTGCCATATTTGAAGATGTTAACGCTTCTAGCTGCATTTCCCCTCCGTTGAACCCCACTGCTCTACCTGTAAAAGTGCGGTTCAGTTCGATCACACTTAGATGTTCGTCAAATCTGCTGAAACATGACCAGCCTTTGGCCTTGTAACGCAGTCATTCATTCTCCCTGTTAGATTCAAACCCACCTAGCTCAGACTGCCATTTACCTCTTTTCAGTTCCTCCTAATGACTTCTTGCCACACTCTTTAAGCAACAGTCGCTCTCCGAAGGCCGATCTTTTCATGCAAAGCCTCATTAACAAACGTCTTGCATGGCCAACTTTGCTCGTGAATTCTACGAGTCTCAGGACGAGCTACGTTCAAGGGGACCAGTGCCATTTTTCCTGGATAATGAATATTTGGGCTTGGAAAAGTGCTGTTAAGTTGCCTACTGATAACGGTTGATGCTGTTCTGTTTTCTACGTTTCTGTTCGTTCTTGCTGAGTGTTTAGACAAGAGTAGTCTGAAAGGCACTGTAATTATTCCGTGAAAGTGAAAGCAATCCCATTACAGACCTGGACAGGCCCTGAGGGTTCCAGGAGTCTGAGGCTCCTAGATTTCAAGATAGTCGACACATGAACGTGGTAAGGTTGTCAGCCCTACACACTGGCCGCCTTTAGCCCCAGGAAATATTCCTGTTACTCATTTCTGTTAGAGGCTGATTCAACCTGAGGGCCACAGTGCGGCCGGAAGGATTACGTCAATGAAAGAATCCAATGACACCATCCGGAATCGAACCCGCGACCTTCCGGTTTGCAGCGCAGTGCCTCAACCAGCTGCACCACCGCGTGCCCAATTACTCCGTGCCCTGTGACAAAAAGATGTGGCCCAGGAAGTTATCAGAACAACACTGAATACTGCGACAAACGTAAAGAAACTTTGGAAATGCAATTTTCTGGGTTGTTACGCGGCGTGTAGAGGTAATTCCTTACCGACGTTTCGGGACAACCTATCGGTCTAATCTTCAAGGTTCAAATATCCAAGAAGCTTGTCTGGAAGCGACACAGTTACACAGATGTCGTTGCTGAGAGCAGATCGAATTCCTCGCAAAACCGTTTACATTCTGCTGTCCCAGCCAATGAAGTCATCGTCGCCATGGTTATCAGTTTCATTATATTTAACTTCAATAGCACAGCCTATTAGCTTCACGCCAGGGTCTAAGAAATAATCTAATTCTATCTTTAGTCCTTATGAAGAAACAGCGAACCGTGCCTTTAACGGAATATCATGGGATAGGATTTTTTTGCCGTTGTAGGCATGTTTTGTTGAAAGCAGGTACTTGAACATAAATACCCTAGGAGCTGTAAAATTTGTCCGCTAAAGTCAGGATTCCTTCCTATACACGTTCCGTTCAAGACAGATTTCCCTTTTTTTTTTTTTACATATTCATGGGTCCGTGCATCGTGAATCAAATTTAATAATTGTTTTCCAACAAGATGCGACTGTATTCAGTTTATTACTTTTCTGTAGGCAGCTCTACATGTTTCGGGTGTTGACACCCATCATCAGGAGCTAGTACAGCTGTAATTACAGCTTCTGGCACCGGTCAACCGGGTCTACTACATTCCGCTCCCGTTGACGCAGTTCCAACTCAACAACGACAGCGGATGGTATTTAATGCAATTACAGCTGTACGAGCCCCTAGTGATGGGTGTCAACACCCGAAATATGTAGAGCTGCCTACAGAAATATAATAAACTGAATACAGTCGCATCTTGATGGACAATTATTAAATTTTATAAAATTAAAATCTAGGTTTCACTATATTACTTTTGCAACAAATTTATCTTGAGGGTTTTTCATATATTCCTGTAAATCTGAAACATGTTTCATAGTTAAAACTTCAAAAGCAATTTTAATCCTACATTTCAAACATTAGTATCGTTTCCAGCTCAGAATTTTACACGACCGCCAAGTTACAATTTTTAAATATAAGTTGTGAAAATATTTCCCTACCACACGGTACACATTAATGACATGACTCTATTAAAATTTGTAAAAATTTACATATCCTTAACAGCGCATGGACACGCACGCGCGTAATTAATCACGGGTAGCGAGTAAATCTAATAAGTGGCCCTGAACAATAAATGCACTTTTTCACCTGAGTCACAAGCCACGTCATTACAGAATTTCCTATATTTGCCTATTTTCCGCAGGTCGCATATTTGAAATTCGGACACCAAAATTATGCCCAATAATTGATCATCCTGTAAAGCTCAATATACGAGGGAGATTCAAAGGAGAGCCTTAAAAGTGCGATAAAAATTCGAAACTCAGCTCGATTGTCTTGTAAGTTGACAACAATGATACTCATGGCTTGAAGAGTGGCCGATAGGTTGTAGTACTATGCAGGAATGCAACACGACGGCGCAGTAGTAGTGTAAAGATGGCTGCCCCGCTTGCAACATGAACCAAAGAAGAACCGTATTCTGTAATCCGTTTTTTAAGTGGTGAAGGGGTGAAACCCATCGAAATCTATCGACGAATTAGAGTTCAGTATGGTGATGCGTGTCTGTCCCTACAGCAAGTGTACGAGTAGACTAGGAAGTTCATGAACGGCATTAGTTCTGTAACAGACTCTCCTCGACCTGGTCAGGCACACTGATTAGTGACACCAGAGGACATTGCAGCGGTTGAAGCCATCGTGAAGGATAATCGCCGCGTAACAGTGAATGAAATAGCCGCACATCTGGATATGAGTTTTGGATCAGCACATCATATCGTCTATGATGTTCTGCAGATAAAATGTATTTAAGGTTTCCATTTGACTCACCCTCGTATCATAAAACTAAGTAGCTCGAAATCTTTGCAATTTTAAATTTCTGCCAATAAAAGAATTACGGCCTTCCGATATACTCGTATGTGAGTGATCAGTGACATTAAACATAACCTTATACAAATTTGTCTACCATAAAATAATTTGATCGAAAGTTCTTCAGGAAAGTGCAAAAAGGAGACGGTAACCGAGCAAAATATTTTGGTCGGATCAGTCGTTGTTAAAGCGATAAATCTGATGTGTACAGCGGCGTACAATAACAGTTCAGGAAACACTACTGAATGTCAGATTAAAAAATCCTACACAGGTAGCTTGCTTATCGTCACAGAAGAAGGAATTTCGGATCGAAAATGTGAATGTTAGTCAAATAATCATGGACCTCACCATACATCATCTCTCTTGTATCGAAGAAACGTGTCTTTGTGCATATCTAATTTTTTGGGCTTTTTCCCAGTTTTGTTCTTCTTCTTCCATATACATCGACCGCTCTAAAAACACCATTAGTGTAGGTACGTCAAGTTCGCCCAAGAACAGGTTACGAGGGTCTGGCGGGGGAGTTGAGGTATAAATCTACTCTTTCTTTAACTCCGGCGCTAGATGAGGGTGGGTGGTCAAAGTTGCAACCTGGCGGCTTTACCCGCGGCAGAAAGACCCCATACCCTTTTTTTCAGGAAGCTTGTTTGGTCCCAGGGCCTGTCTTGGTGTGCGCCAGACAAATTCAAAAATCTCTCCGCAACATCCGCATTCAGTGCATATTCTGCAGCATATTAAAAGACTATCTTACATTCAGGAACAATCACTGCTAGGTGCTCCAAGCCAACATCCACACACGGTTCGTTTCACGTCCCGTATTCAGAATTTATCGTCCAAATTTCCATAACTTAAGTTTCCCCATTCTAAAAAAAAATCATTCTACAATAGGCTATTCGATTCAAATGTGCTGTAGGCCCACAGACAATTCTACCTAACATGCACAAATCGCAGAGTTCCACTAATCGTACTTCGTAGTGTCTTCCTGGTGCCTTTGCTTTTAGATGTTCCTCCCTGAAAATAGGCAACCACGTCTTACACCCACGCAAAGCAACTTTCCGAACTATTAAGGCTGCTGTTGACTGTTACGTGACATCCAACAAACTGACGTTTTGCAAGCAACCGCTTTCTGGGTGAATATTTAAGGCACCCTGTTTATTCAAAACACTGCCAGACTACACTGTTTCACATCGCAGAAGGCAGTAACCAACATGTTCGCTGCCGTGAGAACTGAAAAATGCAATCAATAAAACACTCTTATTTATTGATGAATAAAAAACCAACTAGATGCCACTTATTATTTTATTGTACTTCTTATAGGCTCAACATGTTTCGGGCATTACTTTGCCCATCATCAGGAACTCCAGCCTAACCGCACCTAACCTCCGACCTACAGCAAACCAAGAACGAAACGACCAATGTGGTAATCAACCTCATAGTCGCGAGTTCCTGATGATGGGCAAAGTAATGCCCAAAACATGTTGAGCCTATAAGAAGTATAATAAAATAATAAGTGGCATCTAGTTGGTTTCTTCTTCTTCAGTTATCACAATGAGGCACGGTCCAATAAACATCAAACTCTTATTATTTATTTATTTAAGTATTTATTTATGTATTTATTTAGTTGTAAAACGTTCTTTACACGAATCTGTGCGTGCAGAACTCCAGCTTCTTGCAGAACGCAGTCGTTAAATATACAGGATGTTCCACATAATGTATGTCCGATTGTCAGCCGTTAGGTCGCTACGAGCCTTTAAATGTTGCAGGACACTGCGCGATACCGCACGATTAGAACGGATCATGGAGTCCGCTGACCGCATGAGGGGAAGTGATATATTATCAGATAGGAAGCAACTTATCTTTTGAGTGCCGCAGAATTGTGTGTATATATATAGAGGTAGAGATAATTTTGAAAGATATTTAATGCAACGTAACAGAAAACTTACCTTCTCTGATATCATGTAATCAAAAGTGTTTCTATATTCTGTGACGTAACGTAACTACGTAAAGCTAGCATAAGTAACTTAGTAATATAGCTAACAAGACAGACATGTGCTATAACCTACCATTGTGGTTACTCTGTTTAATAGCTGTTGCCACGGTAACAAAAAGATGCGTTCTATGCGCATTACTGAGCTACATGTCTCTATCAGCGGGACGAAAATACGGATTACTGCAAAAATACTTGCATAGCGAATTTATGCCACTGTAACAATAGACCCTCTTAGGCTTTACTCTAAGGTAAAAAGGTAAAGCAATCCCGTTACAGGCTTGGAGTGGCCCAGAGGGTTCCAGGAAGTTAAGGTTCCCAAATTTCATGACAACGGCACAGGATGGTGGTACGGGTGTTAGCCTTAGCCACCGGCCGCCTTTACCCCCAGGAAATGATCCTGGTACTCATTTCTGTAGAGGTTGACTCTACACCAGGGCCATAGTGCCATTGGAAGGATTTTATGGCACCAGCTGGGATCGAACCAGCGACCTTCCGATTTGTAGCACAGCACCTTAACCACTGTGCTACCGCGGTCCCCTTACTGTAAGGTACTTCACATTTTTACCAGATTTTGAAGAATTTATTTTATTTTCCCGACATTTTCACGAAGCCCCTAATATCAAGTTTCACATAAATCCATCCAGCAGGACCCGCATTGATACATGCGGACAGACGGACATGACGAAGCTAACAGACTCTTTTCGCGACTAAGCATGGGCGCCTGAAAATTTGTCTTTATTTCGTTCTTTTTTTCTCTTTCTTCGGTGGTATTATCTGACGCAATTTTATGTTGCCGTTGTACATAAGAGTAGGGTAAGATATAATTGTTTCCTCTTTTCTAGGAATTTATCGAACACGCGTTTATGAGACGTTAAGTGTTATTTAACAAGCAAGTATTTTATTTGTACATTAGAATAAAACCCATGTATTGTAAAATTTTCAGTGACAGTCATTAAACTGAAATGCTTCGTAGTGGCATTTTTTCTTTTTCCTGTGGCGCTGCGGCCCAACTCGGGCCATGGCCTCCTCATTCTTGAGGTTTCTAGATCACACACAGCGACAAATCACAGTCGGTAGGACTCCTCTGGACGCGTTATCAGTGCGTCGCAGTGACCTCTACCTGACAAAACACAACACTCACAACAGACAAACATCCATGCCCCCGGTGGGATTCGAACCCACAATCTCAGCAAGCGAGCGGCCGCAGACCTACGTCTTAGACCGCGCGGCCACTGGAACGTGCGCTCGTAGTGGCATACTATTTGATATTCGGCCATGCGTTGATACAGGGATTTTAAATAAAAGTGACCCTCATACTAATATCCTATAATTTGGCACACCTTATACGGAACACCCATCATTTGCATTGATCATCTCTCTCATTTTACTATACATACTGCAGAAATAGTACTAAATTACTGTCTTTATGTCTGGTCTCCAACGTGAAGGAGGTGTGATGATAATTTGGAGCAAAAGGAACGCACCACATCCTTAACGACTTGTTTTTAAGACGCCTAAACCTGAGTTTCAGTTGGAAGACAAACAGCAACACTTGGACCGTGACAGTGTTCTTTCGGTTCAGTCAGGGCAACGGGAAGACCCAGATCCTGCTTGCACAGTACTTAAAAGTTGATTTTCTCTCAGGGGGCTCCGCCGTGAACCAAACTTTGGAGCGTTTTCGTTCTGTGTGGGTGGTCGGCTACACCGAACCCTGTCACACCACCAAACCAGTCACGCCAACCAATGAATTTTTCACAACGAATCTCTCTCACACATACAAAGCCAACATCGGCTATACCAGAAAGAGCCAAAGAAAGAGGCACCCACTCTCCCGAGAAGAAATAAGAATGGGATGTAAAAAGAAGAGAGTATCCGGTGTTACAAAGGCCAAAAGGAGGTGTGTAGTGAGAGAGAGAGAGAGAGAGAGAGAGCGAGAGATATCAGTGGCGGCAACGCAACTTGATTCTCTTATCTATATGTAATCCGAAAATTCCAAGTACGAACCCTCGGCTTCTCATAATTTATTCCTGGTAAATTTTATAATGCTGTCAGTACAATATAGTCTAAATTGCGGGTTCTCCATCCCGTTGTGTGTAAGTAAAATGGTATATTTTATTGGACCGTCGTTAGACAACAATGTGGTGCAATGTTTATATTACGCAACAAACGACTGAGCTCAGTTGTTAGTTACATAATATAAACACTGCACCACATTGTTGTGTAACGACGGCCCAATAAAATATACCAGTACAGTATAGGTTTACTGGCGAAAGATAATGGGATTGAATTAGTAAAGTAACTATAAATCTTATTGTAGCACCGTGCATTTTCGTAGAATCACTTCAATTTATCAACCAACGAATGCACATATAATTTCACATAAAACACATTTAAAACACTTTAAAACATTCCGACATGTTTCTATCTTGTCAGATCATCACCAGGGAGCTTTGTTCCTTGCTAAAGTTATATTACGGTATTCACAATTCAATTCTTATTTGCAAACGAAGTGTTGTGGCAGCATATCATGTTGTGTGGGAATGTGTTGTGGAGCAGTGGCTAGGTGTGCGTCGTACGACGCACACCTAGCCACTGCTCCACAACACAACATGATATGC
>Ga0123355_10013500_pt1 | contig 12719 bp, 10 predicted proteins | sample TergutEmb28metaG_3_FD_89872 | JGI IMG/M metagenome (GOLD analysis project Ga0123355, IMG submission 89872) | Embiratermes neotenicus P1 segment gut microbial communities from Petit-Saut dam, French Guiana - Emb289 P1 | ecosystem: Host-associated > Arthropoda: Insects > Digestive system > Gut ...
TATAGACTGATAAACGGATATGAACAAAGACGAGATATTAGACCCCGAAAACGAGCCGATAAAAGATGATTTTTCGGAAGAAATGACCGATGAAATCGGTGTTTCTGCCGAAAAATCGAGTTACAAAATTCCCGAAAAAGACGATGCTGTTACGCATCATTTGTCGGGAATGTACCAAAATTGGTTTTTGGATTATGCTTCGTATGTGATTTTGGAGCGCGCTGTTCCTGATATTTACGACGGTTTGAAACCTGTTCAGCGGCGCATTTTGCATTCGATGCGCGAAAAAGAGGACGGTCGCTACAACAAAGTCGCAAATCTTGTCGGACACACGATGCAGTATCATCCGCACGGCGATGCTTCCATTGGTGATGCGCTCGTACAACTCGGACAAAAGGACTTACTGATTGATTGTCAGGGAAATTGGGGAAATATTCACACCGGCGATGGCGCGGCGGCTTCGCGCTATATCGAAGCGCGTTTGACGAAATTTGCGCTCGAAACCGTTTTCAATCCGAAAACTACCGAGTGGAAATTGTCGTACGATGGACGAAACCGCGAGCCAATTACGCTTCCGATAAAATTTCCGCTTTTGCTCGCGCAAGGTGTTGAGGGAATTGCAGTTGGATTGAACTCAAAAATCCTTCCGCACAATTTCAACGAACTAATCGATGCGAGTATCTCGTATTTGAACGAGGAGGATTTTGAACTTTTTCCCGATTTTCAGACCGGCGGATTGATTGACGTGAGCCGTTACAACGACGGTGAGCGCGGCGGTGCGGTGAAAATCCGTGCGAAAATCAGCAAATTGGACAATAAAACGCTCATTATCAACGAACTTCCTTTCGGGAAAAATACAACGCAACTTATCGAATCGATTGTTCGCGCGAGTGAAAAAGGGAAAATAAAAATCCGAAAAGTTGACGATAATACGGCTGCCGATGTCGAAATTTTGGTGCATTTGTCGCCCGGCGTTTCGTCCGATAAAACGATTGACGCGCTGTATGCTTTCACCGATTGCGAAACCAGTATTTCGCCGAATTGCTGTGTTATTCACGATAAAAAACCGCGTTTTCTCGGCGTGAGCGAGATGTTGCGGATTTGCACCGACCACACGAAAAATCTGCTTCAATTGGAACTCGAAATTCAAAAACGAGAACTTTTGGAACAATTTTTCTTTGTTTCGCTCGAAAAAATATTTATCGAAAACCGCATTTATAAAGATAAAGAGTTCGAGGAAAGCGACACGGTCGAACTTGTTACCGCGCACGTTGACAAGCGTTTAGAACCTTTCAAAAAAGATTTTATCCGCGAACTTACAAACGATGATTTGCTGAAATTGCTCGAAATTCGGATGAAGCGCATCACGAAATTTGACTCGACAAAAGCAGACGAAACGCTGATTGCAATTCAGAAAAAAATTGATGAAATCGACCATAATCTTGCGCATTTGGTAGAATTTACCGTTCGTTGGTTTGAAAATTTGAAGGCAAAATACGGTGCAAATTTTCCGCGTCGTACCGAAATTCGCAATTTCCAGTCTATCGAAGCAACCAAAGTTATCGAAGCCACCGAAAAACTTTACGTGAATTACGATGAAGGATTTATCGGAACGGGCGCGAGTTTGCGCAAAGACGAATTTGTGTCCAATTGCTCGGAAATTGACGATATTTTGGTGGTTTTCAAAGACGGAAAATACAAAATTGTGAAAGTGGCAGACAAAGTTTTTGTTGGGAAAGGGATTTTGTACGTCGATGTGTTCAAAAAGAACGACAAACGCACCATTTACAATGTCGTTTACCGCGATGGAAAGGCGGGCGCGTTTTACATCAAGCGTTTTGCGATTGCGGGCGTAACGCGCGACAAAGAATATGACATCACGCAAGGAACAACCGGCTCGCGCATCGCGTACTTCACCGCCAACTCGAACGGCGAAGCGGAGATTATTCGCATCACGCTCAAGCCTCGCCCGCGATTGGTAAAATTGAATTTGGAAAAAGATTTCAGCGATGTGGCGATAAAAGGTCGGCAGTCGCGCGGAAACTTGGTGACGAAAAACGACGTGGCAAAAATCACGCTCAAACAAAAAGGCGGCTCGACGCTCGGCGGTCGGAAAGTGTGGTTCGATTCTGATGTTTTGCGACTGAATTACGACGGTCGCGGCGATTACTTGGGCGAATTTCACAACGACGACGCAATTTTAGTTATTTCGATGAATGGCACATATTATACTACGAGTTTCGATTTGACCAATCATTTTGAAAAAGATATTTTTGCCATTCAGAAGTTCGATGCAGGCAAAATTTGGTCGGTTGCGTTTTTCGATGCCGAGCAGAATTTTTACTATCTCAAACGCTTTCAGTTTGAATTGTCGCAAAAAGCGCAAAGTTTCATTGGCGACAATCCGAAATCAACGCTTGTTTCGATTTCCGAAGCCGATTTTCCGCGTTTCGAACTTGTTTTTGACGGAAGCGACGCACATCGCGGAATACTCGAAATTGATGCCGAACAGTTTATCGGCGTAAAAAGTTTCAAAGCGCGCGGAAAACGCCTCACAACTTTTGCCCTAAAAACAATCAACGAACTTGAACCGCTACGTTTTGCCGAAGTGGAAAACGAGGAGGAATTACCCGATGAAAACAGCGAAAATGACGAGAATGAAATTGACGAGGATTTGGAAAATGGCGAAAATGAAACGTTGGAAAATGAAAATGAGAACAAGATTGAGGAAAGCGGACAAATGAGTTTGTTTTGAAAAAAGTATGCAGATTTTTAGATGCAAGCAAATAGGAAAGTAAAAATCCCAAATAAAAACATAAAATTATGTATAAAAAAATCAAGGAATCTCTGACGCAACGGCTTACAATTGAGCAAACAACTATGATAAGGAAAATAGCAACAAATTTATTGGTGCCATTTACTTCCGGCAATCTGACGTTTTTAGCAAAATTGTGTGGAACGGATAAAATAGATTCTCATTGGTATATAAAGCATTATGAGAATCATTTCCGAAAATATAGAAGAAAAAAAATAAAATTACTTGAAATAGGTGTTGGAGGTTATGACCATCCAAAAAGAGGTGGGAGGTCTTTAAGAATGTGGAAAAAATATTTTCCTTTTGGAAAAATATACTCTACTGATATATATGATAAATCAGCACTACAAGAACGTCGCATCAAGATTTATCAGGGTTGTCAAACAGACAAGGAACTTTTGGAAAAAATAACCGATGAAACCGGACAATTAGATATAATAATAGATGACGGAAGTCACATAAATAATCACGTTGTTGAAACATTTAAAATACTTTTTCCAAAATTGAAGGATGGCGGAGTGTATGTAATAGAAGACTTGCAAACATCATATTGGGAAAATTTCGGGGGAGACAGTAAAAATTTAAATAATCCCAAAACATCAATGAATTTTTTGAAAAGCCTTACAGATTGTTTAAATCATCAGGAGATACTCGATGAAAATTATGACGTAAGTTACTTTGATAAAAAAATTGTTTCAATGCATTTTTATCATAACTTAGTGTTTATCTACAAGGGGAATAACGATGAGATGTCGATTGTTAAGACATTTTGCTGATTAATCAATTAGTTTGAAATATACACTTCCAAAATCACACTTTCTTCGGCAGGAATTAATTTTACTTCTTCAATAATTGCAGGGATAAGCACAGTTTCTCCCTTTTCAACGGTAGTTTTTTCGCCTTGAACGCTGATTTCAAATTTTCCGTCAATGCACATATAAATCACAAACGAATCTAAAACGGCATACGAGCGGATAATTTCTTTATCGAAACGAATAATATTGGTGGTGAAATAATCGCATTCCACTAAATTTACAGTTTCGTTCAATGTCGGATTATACGGAATTTTCGGATTTTCAGAAACTTCAAAATTGATGACATCAAGTGCTTGGTCGATATGCAAATCGCGTTCTTTTCCATTTTCATCGGTGCGTTTGTAATCGTAAATGCGGTAAGTTATGTCGCTCGTTTGCTGAATTTCAGCAAGCACAACGCCTTTTCCAATCGTATGAACAAGTCCGGCAGGAATGAAAAACACATCGCCTCGTTTTACCGAAATTTTTTGGAGCAATTTTTCCGCTTTTCCGTTTTCTACTGCATCAGCATATTCCTCTTTTGTTGTGTTTTTTGCAAATCCGATAATCAATTCCGCGTTTTCATCGGCATCAACCACATACCACATTTCGGTTTTCCCGAAAGAGTTGTGCCTTTCCATTGCAACTTCATCGTTCGGATGTACTTGAATAGAAAGGTCGTCGTTTGCATCAATGAATTTAAAAAGCAAAGGAAAAGTCAATCCGAAATTCTCAAACACCTTATCGCCAACCAAATCGCCCATATAAACTTCGATGAGTTCGGCGATGTTGTTTCCGGCAAGAAATCCGTTGGAAACGACAGAAAGTTCGCCGTCAACACCCGAAAGTTCCCAAGCTTCGCCGAGCGATTTTGAGTTGGTTGTCTTGCCGAAAAGTGTTTGCAATTTTGTTCCGCCCCAAATTTTATCTTTCAAAATCGGCGTGAATTTTATTGGATATAAAGAATTATTCCTCGTCATTTTCTCTCATTTTCGCCAATCTTTTTTCCCAAGCCCACGCGCTTTGCAAAGTATTTTCAGCGGTTTCAACGGCTTTCCAGCCGAGAATTTGGTTTGCACGCGTCGGGTCAGCCCAAACTTGCTCGATGTCACCATCGCGCCGACCAACAATTTGATACGGAATTTCTACGCCGTTTACTTTTTCAAACGCTTTGATAATTTCGAGTACCGAAAGCCCTTTTCCTGTTCCGATATTAAAAATTTCTGTTGGCTCGTCGCTTTTATTTTCCAACAAACGCTGTACCGAAACAACGTGCGCTTTTGCCAAATCGACAATATTTATGTAGTCGCGAATGCAAGTTCCGTCGGGTGTGTTGTAATCGTTGCCGAAAACTTTCAATTCTTTGCGCAGTCCGATGGCGGTTTGCGTTACGAAAGGCAACAAATTGTTTGGAATGCCATTTGGCAATTCGCCGATTTTTGCCGATGGATGCGCGCCAATTGGATTGAAATAGCGCAAAATAATGCTTTTGTAGCAACAAGAATTGGAATGAATTGTATCTTGGATTATTTCCTCGCAAATTTGTTTAGTATTTCCGTAAGGCGAAACTGCCGTTTTTATCGGTGCATTTTCGGTTACGGGAAGTTCGTCGGGTTGTCCGTAAACGGTGCAAGACGAGGAAAAAACAATATTTTTTATCTTGTGTATCGGCATCAACTGCAAGATGTTGATGAGCGAAAGCAGATTGTTTCGATAATAAAGCAACGGATTTTCAACCGATTCGCCAACGGCTTTGCTTGCTGCGAAATGGATAATTGCTTCGATTTCACCGTGCTTTTCAAACATTCGGTCGAGCATCACATAATCGATGCAATCGATATTTTCGAAAGTCGGTGCGATGCCTGTTATTTCCTCAATTCCGTGTAACACATCAATGCTCGAATTGGATAAATTATCGACAATGACAACTTCAAACCCTTCTTTTTGCAACTCTACAACTGTGTGTGAGCCAATATAGCCGGTTCCGCCGGTTACTAAAATTTTTGCCATAACATCAGATTTTAATTAAACAATTTTTCAGGATAAATGCCTTTTTCAATCAATTCGTTGATTTTTTGTACAACTTGCGGTTTGTCCTCTGCATATGTTATCCCAAACCATTTTGAAGGCGTATCGAGCACTTTGCAAGAAGCAATTCCTCCGACAATCAAGTTGTTCACAGCCAACGGTATATAATATTCTGAATTTAAATTTTCACCATTTTCTACCAGAAAATTTTTAAACTCGTTCCACGAATATTCAAAATAATCGGGCGTAAATCCCCACATATTCATCGAAACAAAAGCGTTTGACGGAATTGTTGTTTTTTCGCCCTTTTCATCGGCAAAATAAATTGTTCCGCCTTTTTCCTCAACGTTTTTTCGTTCTACAATATTTTTCAAATTACCGCTTTCATCGACTGTGCAAACTCCGCGACTTACCGTTCCACTTTCGGACAAAGTATTTCCGACGTGAAATCCAATCATACAATACTCGTTTTTCTTTTCGGCAACATTGCGGAGAAAATCAGCTAAAACAGCAAAAGATTCCTGACCGTAAAAATCATCGGCATTTATCACCGCAAACGGCTCACGAACAACATCTTTTCCCATCAACACAGCGTGATTTGTTCCCCAAGGTCTTTCGCGTTCGAGATTATATGTTGAGCCATCGGGAATATTACTTGTTTCTTGAAAAACAACTTCGACTTCGATTTGGTTTTTGAATTTTTCGACCACTGCTGAGCGAAATTCGGCTTCAAAACTCCTGCGAATCACGAAAACAACTTTTCCAAAACCTGCTCTAATTGCATCGTAAATGGAATAATCCATAATCGTTTCGCCGTTTGTACCAACTCCATCCAATTGCTTCAAACCGCCGTAACGGCTTCCCATTCCGGCTGCTAATACTAATAATGTAGGTTTCATATTTTATATGAAATGGTTTCAACCCGCAAAGGTAAGACTTTGTTTGTTAAAAAACAAAATCTTACCTTTGCGTTTTCAAATCAAAAAAATATGACAAAAATACGAGTTGGAGTTATCGGCGGTGCAGGTTATACTGCGGGCGAATTGTTGCGGATTTTGGTGTTTCATCCGCAGGTCGAAATTGTTTTTGTAAACAGCACGAGCAATGCGGGAAATGCAATCGCCGATGTTCACAGCGGATTATTAGGCGATACCGATTTGCAATTTACTTCCGAACTTCCGTTGGGCGAAGTTGATGTGCTTTTTCTTTGCTCGGCGCACGGCGACAGCAAAAAATTTGTAGATGAAAACGTGCTTTCCGAAGATTTGAAAATCATCGACCTTTCTACCGATTTTCGTGCAAAAAGTGCGGAACACGATTTTATTTACGGACTTCCCGAATTGAACAAAACGACGATAAAAACGGCGCAACGCATCGCCAATCCGGGATGTTTTGCCACGGCAATTGAACTTGTGTTGCTTCCGCTCGCCGCGAAAAATCTCTTGACAGACGAAATTCACATCAACGCAATCACCGGCTCAACGGGCGCAGGCGTAAAACCGACCGAAACTTCGCATTTCAGTTGGCGAAACAATAATATTTCGGTTTACAAGGCGTTTGAGCATCAGCATTTGCAGGAAATCGGACAATCTATCCGCCAACTGCAAACGGATTTTGATAAACCAATCAATTTTATTCCTGTTCGTGGAAATTTTACGCGCGGAATTTTTGCCACTGTTTATACAAAATGTGCTTTGAATATTGAGGAAGCGCGCGAACTTTACGCCGATTTTTATCGTGATAACGCCTTTGTTTTTCTTGCGAGCAAAAATCCTGATATGAAGCAAGTTGTGAATACCAACAAGGCAATTGTCTATTTGGAAAAACACGGCGACAAACTTTTTATTATTTCGGCACTAGACAATTTGCTGAAAGGTGCTTCGGGGCAAGCGGTGCAAAATATGAATTTAATGTTCGGATTGGATGAGCAAGCAGGTTTGAATTTAAAATCAATCGGATTTTAAAAACTGAAAAATCATTACAAAAACTTTTTTTATCCAAAAACAGTTTGTTGGGATTTGTTTAAAATTGGGAATTGGCATATTTTTGCTTTGATTTTTTTCATAGTATTAGATTTAAGGTTAATTTGAAGTTGGCGGTCAGTGATGGTTGCCAATTTTTTTTATCTTTGCAAGCTGAACCCCAAAGCCAAAAATGAAAACAAAAAACCTTTTTTTTTCTTACTGGAAGTCGATTCTCGTAACGGTCGGAATATGTTATCTTTTATTCGCTCCACCATCAACATTTGAGTCTGCACCACGATTTCCGCACTCAGACAAAGTAGTTCATTTTGTTATGTTTTTTGTCCTGACTGCGGTTTTGATTTACGAATTTCAAAAATGGACGAATGGGCGAAAAGACGAAAGGACGAAAAATTCACATGCCCAATTTTTAAACAATGATATTTCGTCCTTTCGTCTTTTCGCCCATTCGCGCAATTTCGTCCTTTCGTGCCTCGTTTTTCCTATCGCGCTTGGCGGAGCGACTGAAATATTACAAGAAATGTTTTTCAAACCTCGTTCTGCCGAGTGGTTCGATTGGGCGGCTGATATTGCGGGAGTTTTGGCGGCTTGGGCAATCTTTTTGTTTGCACGAAAGGCACGAATGGGCGAAAGGGCGAATTTGAAATCTGAAATCTGAAATTTGAAATCTGAAATGTTAATACATCAAATCGGCATCACAAAAATAAAAGGCGTTGGCGCAAATTTGGCAAAAATATTAATTGCATACACCGGCTCACCCGAAGCAGTTTTTGTTGAAAAACGGCAAATTTTAGAAAAAATTCCCGGAATTGGAAGCATACTTTCATCAAAAATTGTTTCGCAAAGAGAAGAAGCGTTGGAAAATGCCGAAAAAGAACTCGAATTTATCCAAAAAAACAAGATTTCGACCTTTTATTTTGCTGACCAAAACTATCCTTTTCGGCTGAAAGAATGTGCCGATGCACCTGTTTTGCTTTACGGACGAGGAAACGCCGATTTGAACAGCGGAAAATTCATCGGCATTGTCGGCACTCGAAAAGCAACCGACGACGGAAAAGAAAATTGCCGAAAACTCATTTCAGATATTTCCGGAAATTTGCCCAACACAACCATTGTGAGTGGATTGGCTTACGGCGTGGATATTTGCGCGCACAAAGTTGCGCTCGATGTCGGACTGCCGACCATCGGCGTTTTGGCACACGGATTAGACCGACTTTATCCGTCGGCACACAGCGCAACGGCAAAAAATATGCTGGAAAAAGGCGCGCTGCTCACCGAATTTTCGAGCGGAACAAATCCCGACAAACCCAATTTTGTACAGCGCAACCGAATAATCGCGGGAATGTGCGATGCGCTCGTGATTGTTGAGTCGAGCGAAAAAGGCGGCTCGCTCATTACCGCCGAAATGGCAAACGATTATAACCGCGATGTGTTCGCCTTTCCAGGACGAACGACCGATGAAAGTTCGCGCGGCTGCAATGCGCTGATAAAAAGCAACAAAGCCGCTTTGATTGAATCGGCTGACGATTTACTCCGATTTATGAGTTGGGAAAAATCGGAAAAAGAAAACCAAAATCATTCGATGCAAACCAGCCTTTTTGTCGAACTTACTGCCGATGAACAAGAAATTCACGCCCTTTTGCGTCAACACTCCGACGGAATTCAAACCAATGAATTGGCAATTCTTTTAACAAAACCCGTCAGCAAAATTTCATCGCTTCTGCTCGAAATGGAGTTTAAAAATCTGGTAAAATGTCTGCCGGGAAATGTGTATAAAGTTGTGAAGTGAAATTCTTTGTGTTTTCAAAAAATTATTTTACTTTTGTGTCGTAAAATTTATTAATGACTAAACTAAAAATTATGAAACTAAAAAAACTACAACTAACCCTTGCCACAATTTTATTCTGTACGGCAACAACATTTGCCAATGTGCAAATAAACGAAACGAATTTCCCTTGTCCGAATTTCAGAACTTGGCTTTTGGAACAATCTTGGGGAAGCAAAGGTTATATTACCGATGCGGAAATTGCAAGTGTGACACAGATCTTTGTTAATAATGAAAACATATCTGATTTGACAGGAATAAATTTTTTTACTAACCTTCAACAGTTGTGGTGTGAAGGCAATCAACTGACTTCGCTTGATGTTTCAGGCTTGATTAACCTTCGGCATTTATTTTGCAACAACAATCAACTGACTTCGCTCGATGTTTCAGGTTTGATTAACCTTCAATGGTTGTGGTGTGAAGGCAATCAACTTATTTCGCTTGATTTGACGGGACTTGACAATCTATCACTTTTTTTTGGGCTTGGTCAAACTCACACACTTACCTTAACAGGCTCAAACAGTAATTACAACCTTGAAATTGAGTTGAATAATCCGACAAATCTTGCTCTTGGTTTGTCGTACGCCAACGGCACGTTTACGAGCACAAGCAACACAATTACTTCGTCGCCATTTAGAATAGAAACAGGGAATCCGAATTTTGCATTAAGCGGTACGCTGAACTTAAACTATGTAACAAATATTTTGATAAGTGAAATAAATTTCCCCTGTGAAAATTTCAGGACTTGGCTTTTAGCACAATCTTGGGGAAGCAAAGGTTATATTACCGATGCGGACATTGAAAATATAACTTCGGTTAATGTAACTAATCGTAACATATCCGATTTAACGGGGATACAGTTTTTTACCTATATTCAACACTTGTATTGCGACCAAAATCAACTCACCTTCCTTGACGTATCGGGTTTGTCTAATCTGCAACAACTGTATTGTGACCGTAATCAACTTACTTCGCTCAATGTGTCGGGTTTGACTAACCTTCAAATTCTATGGTGTAATTCTAATCAACTTACTTCACTTGATGTATCGGATTTGACTAACCTTCGGACTTTGTATTGTCAAAACAATCAACTTACTTCGCTTGATTTAACGGGACTTGACAGGTTAAGTTTTTTTGACGGACGTATTCAAACTCCCGCACTCACTTTATCAGGTGCAGTTAACAATTACAACGTTGACATTAAGTTGAATAATCCAACAAGACTTGTTAATGGGTTATCGTATTCCAACGAAACGCTTACAAGTATAAGCAATAGAATTACCTCCTCGCCTTTCACAGTAGAAACAGGCAAAACAGGTTTCACTTTAAGCGGCACTATGACTTTGAGTTATGTAACAAAAATTTTGATAAACGAAACAAACTTTCCTGATGCGAATTTTAGAGCTTGGCTTTTGACGCAATCTTGGGGAAGTAAAGGTTATATTACCGATGCGGAAATTGCAAATATAAGAACAATTGATGTCAGTTGGCGGAATATATCAGACTTGACAGGGATAAAATTCTTTAATAATCTTCAAATATTGTACTGCAACAATAATCAACTGACTTCGCTCGATGTGTCAAGTTTGGCAAATCTTGAAAATTTGCATTGCAATTTCAATCAGTTGACTTCGCTTAATATTTCGGGATTGACAAATCTTGAAACATTGAATTGTCGCAATAATCAACTAACTTCGCTTGATGTGTCGAGTTTGACAAGTCTTGAATGGTTAAATTGCAGTTTCAATCAACTGACATTGCTTGATGTTTCAGGCTTGACTAATCTTCAAGAATTATATTGCTTCAATAATCAGCTGGCTTCGCTTGATGTTTCAGGGTTGACTAATCTTGAAGTGTTGTGGTGTGCCAGCAATCAATTGATTTCACTTGATTTGGCTGGGCTTAACAATTTAAATTCTTTTGAAGGAGGATTTCAAACTCCCACACTAACTCTAACGGGTGCAAATGACAATTATAGTCTTGAAATTGAATTGAATAATCCAACAGAACTTGTTCGCGGTTTGGATTATTTCAACGGCGTACTTACAAGTACAAGCAATGAAATCACTTCGTCACTTTTCGCAGTAGAAACAGGAAATCCGAATTTCACATTAAGCGGCACACTGACTTTGAACTACGAAACCGAAACAAGCATTAGACAAATTAGTGCAAACCGCCAAGCCGTTGGATTTTTCACCATCACAGGCATAAAACTTCACTCCGAGCCTCAAAGCGGAATATTCATTATTTTGTATGATGACGGCACGAGCGAGAAAGTGATGAGATAAATTGTCTGAATCAGGTTTTTTTTGGATTTTAGGATTAGCAGGATTATTTTATCCTGCTAATTTTTTAATCTTGAAAATCCAACAATCCTGAAAATCCTGATTCAGACTTGAATTTTATCGAAAAAACACTACCTTTGTGTTTTGAAAGTCAAAAATAACAATTTATGGAAACAACAACAAGAAAAGTAGTGCAAAAACCAAGAGAAAAAAAAGAAATCGTTGATGCAAGGTCAAGAATTAAACCAAGAGGATTGAGAGGAATGTTCAAAGGTAGAATAATTTTGAACGGAACTGACGAGGAAGTGTTTAATTTAGGTTTGTTGAAATGAACAAAAAAGGTTACTTGCTCGACACACACATTTTTAGTTTGGAAAGGTTTTAAATTGTTAGAAAATTCTTGATTTTCAACCTATCCGCTCTCCCAAAATCCACTCATTCCTAAAAAACATCACAAAATCAACTAAACTTCTGTTTTTTATCCGAATAAACAATATTTTTCATTAAATTTGCAGGCTTGAATAAGCGCAGAACAAAAATGGACAAAAAACAAATAAAAACGGCATTAATTTCGGTATTCCACAAGGAAAATTTAGACCGAATTGTGAAAAAACTGCACGCACTCGGCGTTGAATTTATTTCCACCGGCGGAACGAAAGAATTTATCGAATCGCTCAATGTTTCGTGTCGAGCGGTTGAGGATTTGACCGATTATCCGTCAATTCTCGGCGGACGAGTGAAAACTTTACATCCGAAAATTTTCGGCGGAATACTCAATCGTCGCGAAAATGCGAAAGACCAAGACCAAATTGCCGAATACCAAATTCCGTCTATCGACTTGGTGATTGTTGATTTATATCCATTTGAAAAAACCGTCGCTTCGGGTGCGAGCGAAGCCGAAATTATTGAAAAAATTGATATTGGTGGAATTTCGCTCATTCGCGCTGCTGCCAAAAATTATAACGATGTGATTATCGTTGCTTCGCAAGA
>Ga0123355_10013501_pt1 | contig 12719 bp, 7 predicted proteins | sample TergutEmb28metaG_3_FD_89872 | JGI IMG/M metagenome (GOLD analysis project Ga0123355, IMG submission 89872) | Embiratermes neotenicus P1 segment gut microbial communities from Petit-Saut dam, French Guiana - Emb289 P1 | ecosystem: Host-associated > Arthropoda: Insects > Digestive system > Gut ...
AGCCGCTATAGCCATTATTTGCGGTATGATTTACTTAATACGGCCCTATACTCGCACCCATACTTTACAAGAGGCAACCGTTTTGGAGGTAGTAATCCTGTAAACGTACAATTTTTGCACTCATCATACCCAATTGCCCAAAAATACGGCTGGGCCGTTGCGTCTTTCAATGTCGCGGGCATTATATACGCGGCATCACCGTTTATGTTGGTAATTATATCTGATATGGATTATGGAGCACATGACCTGTTTAAGGAAATATCTCTGCTTATGCAGGAGTTTAACGAAAAGTACTTCTAAAATTTCAGTCAAGGATAATAGCGCATTAATTCGCTATGTCAAAGCACGTAGGGTAGCTCCCCTGCTTATAACACGTACAACTTACCACTTTATATTTACAACTTACCATCCTGATTTTACATGTCACACATAACATATTGTCGTGAAGATTCGATTTCACTATATTGTATTGGCCTATTGTATGCGATTATATGAGTTTAGTCACAAAAATGCCACCGGTTTAAGTTAATCACAATGTAATACATTCCCTCTTCCCATGACAGGTGCATAAACGTATACTAGATAAAAAGACACTAAATTTATCATAGGCGGAAACTCCCCAGAAAGGATACGATAAAGTGAATAGATTACATACTAATGTCAGACTGGCGCTGGACTCTCAAAAAATTCGCATAGCTGCAATGTTTGCTGTATTGGCGATTGTTGCGGCCATTGTTGTGCTTGGATATACATATGATGATGAAGGGGGAGCGTATGGATACGGGCCGCAGTATAGCGGGTATCATCACCATGCCCCTTACCCCTATGATTATAATGAATACGATCACGGGCCTCATTACAGTTATACGCCCAGCTATATTGATGGATATATGGTTGCCCTTGAAGACAGATATGTCTACTTGGGAGATTTTGATGTTTACGACTATCACTATAATCTCATGGCCCTTGGCGACAATCTTTACTATATCTGTATTGAAGCCATGTCTGGCTATCTTATCGGCCCGCGAACCGGTATCCGCGTAACTTTCCATTTTAACGACGGAACAGGGCGTACAGCCCAACGTAATACCAGCTATACAGATATAGGCGGTCATTGGGTAGGAACAGGAAACATGCCCGACCTCAGTGTAATTTTACATCCCGACGGCCTTACCCAACTGGGCTGGCACATGACATCCGACGCAAGAGACGGTGTGGGAGTCGCAGATACATTTGACGGCGACACACGGGTTTCGGGCTCCACCGATATTTACATGATATGGGGTGTCGATGCATTCTTTATGACCCATATCCCGGGCTTTATTGATCCTGGCAATAATCCTGCCAGTACTAATAGCTTTGTCCCCCGTACCAATATCCCCGTGGGTTGGTCCGTTCAGGAAATATCCGACAGGGGCTGGGGCAACCTCCCACACATGGTATGGCCCAGAGACCTTAGTGATGCAGACAGAGGCGGAGCCGGAACATATTTCTTCTGGGGTTGGTACGACGCCCCTGTTCCGCCTGCCGGCACCCCCCATGACGCTGATACCCAAATTTCAAGAAATATTACATTACATGCCCGATGGACAACCGCCGTACCCCCGGTGGTAACTTTTAATGTATCGGGCGGAAATGAAGTCCCCACACACACATATGTCAGACATGCCCATCCGGGATGGAGCGTAAATGATTCTAGCCGCTGGCTTGGCATCGGCAACCCGCCCCTCCTTAACCAGCCCCCGGTACTTTGGCCACGTAGCGCACCTTATGCGACTAGGCCCGGTATGACCATGGAAGGCTGGTGGACGGCACCCGGCGGCGGTGGAGAACGCTGGAGCTGCCCCGGCGGCGAGCATGTTTACAATGACGGCATTGTATTTCTTCCGCGACCGGCGTCTTGGGCGATTACGCCTGTTACAGCTAATATCGAAGTCCATGCCCATTGGGTATACCGGGTGACATTTAATCCTAACGGGGGCAATCAACATCCGCAACCTGACGGATTTTTTGACCTTGAGGGCGGCGGACCGGGCAGTCTTATTCTCCATAGAGATATACCGATAACATACCCAAGCGGAACGGTCTTGACTATAGAAGACCACGGACGCCAGTTGAATTATATTTCCGAAACTATGGAAGAAAGACGATATATACCCAGAGGATGGGAGACACAACCGGACGACAATTGCGTTTCCAGGTCGGGTTATATTTTTAACGGCTGGTGGGATATGCCAATCCCCTCGTCACGTCTGATACCAGGCGGCGGCGGGGCGACTGAAGTCATAAACCCACGCGACGGCTCAATCGTAGGCACCCCATGGGAAAACGCACAAGAGTTTTTTGAAGACACAGAAGTAACCGAGAGCAGAACCGTATGGGCTCACTGGATACGCGGCGCAAACGCTCTTATCAGCTTTGACCCTTCAGGGGGTATTTGGTATCGGAATCATACTCAATGGGCTCCGCGGCCAAGAATGGATGCCGTTATGGGCACATCTGATATACATGTCGTTGATATCCCTGTAGCCGGTGCGTTTGGCGGAAGAATTTCAGCCGCACCGGGAGCCGGTGACACAATAAATCACAGAAGCGTGCCGACTTTCCCACACAAACCCGGATATGCATTTATTGGCTGGTTTTCTGACCCATGGGATCCCGGAAATATTAATTACGACGTTACGCCCCGGGGCACCCACTTTGTAGAGCAGAATCCCGCAAACCTTGCGCTTTCGCGCAACATTAGATTTACCAATCATACGTTGGTAACTGCAGACATAACAGTCTATGCCCACTGGATACCCGCAGTCAGGGTTTATTTCCAGCCTAACGGCGGCTGGCCGCTTCTTTTTGATACTAACCCGGATATATATAGGTATAGTTACCGTGATGTCGGGGTTGGCATTATGAACCTTTCTGCAGGCAATCCTGTACCCCTGCCGACTACACCCGCCGGTTTTCTGCCTCATCCGAATCCAAGCTTTGCGGCGGTGACTTTTGCAAACATGGGTGGTTCGGTCGGGTGGAGCCATGCTTGGATGACATCCGGTGTATCAAGGCAGCGCCAGCACGATTGGACTACAGGCGTCGGGGGTATTAATATACCGCATATTGGCCGGACAGGATTTGTACCAATGCCAAATGCCTGGGAGTGGTGGGCTCATTGGCGGACCAGAGGATTCCCGGCGCAATACCATAATCAGTGGCTGGCCCCCCCTGGTCCGGCACAGGGCGGTACCCCCGTAACCGGTCAAACAGCTACGGCTTTTAATTTATCCCCTTATGGCAGCGGCTCTTTCTTTGGCACTGGTCATAATTTAGCAGCTTGCCCGCAATTAGTACCTCATATACAAGATGCAGACGATGACAGCGAATACAGCAGATATTTAACCGTATATGCCCAGTGGGCAATGGAGATCAGATTTCTCCCAAATACCGACGATTCATTCCTTGGGGTCACTGTCCCGCCGGCTTTGGCGTCACGCCATAGTATTGTTCCTTATAGGCGGACATTTGAAGATCGCCATTTTACACTTAGCGGCAACAGGCATATGCCACCGTCGTTTCCCAGTGATTTTATTACCGCTGCCAATCCAACCCCAAACCCTCCCGGATGGCCGCATACCAACGACTTCCCATGCCTGGTAACTCCTAATGTTGCGGACCCTTGGGCCACCGGCGTCTTTGAACTTATAGACACCGCCACCGGCAACGAAATAGGACCGCTGTTTGTAGAGTGGAACACATGCCCTCAAGGAAACGGGTATGTTGTAACCCCTTCATCCGAGTTTCCGTTGTTGGACTCTAATAATGAACCTATTGTAGGGACATGGGTAGGAGCACCTTTTAACCGATATATATTAAATGTATATGCCATATGGCGGACAGGGGAACCTTTATATTTTCACCTGGGTAACGGCCCTACAGGCGCGGTGTGGCCTCCGGAATGGCCGCCGGCTGTAGGAGGATACCGAAGATTGGTGTTCCCCTCTGCAGGTAGTGGTTTGCCTCATCCAAGTCCGCCCCCCCTCCCTTATGACCCCAACGGTATTTATGTGCTTACGGGCTGGAGAGGGTACCGTACTATAGATGTGGGAGGAGTCCCTACTCAAGAAGCGGTTACATTCCCGCTAAATCTTAACCTGCCGATAATGCCGCCCCATGTTCAAGCCAGATATTTTTACGGCGTGTGGGATACAAAAGTGTTCTTTGACCCAAATACCGTTGCTGTGGGTGCGTCGCTGGTTGACCCCCTAAATAATTTTGGAGGTTTCCCTGCCGGCGGGACCGGACCGATACATGAGTTTCAGGATCAATGTTCCCCGACACGCCCCGATTCATGGGAATTTGGCCGTTGGAACACTCTAAGATCCGGACGGGGCACCATGGTAATCCCCGGGGTGTCTCCGCCTACTGCAGATATACCCCGTTACGGGGATGACGGTCCCAGGACCTTGTTTGCCCAATGGGATGGGTTGTTCAATTTTGACTTAGACGGAGGCGTGCTTAATAACTCCACAAATAATATTCATGTTTGGATACCGGAGGGTTTTTATATAGCCGAAGTGGCTGCGGCAACCGGCGCTAACCGTATAACCGAAACCACCAGACTTGCCGACCTTGCCACGCCGCCACCTAACATTAATGTTGCGGATAGGGCTGTCGTACCCAATAACCCAACCCACCCGGATCCGTCTATGGTATTTATGGGCTGGCGCGTCATATACCCACCAACATTGGTAACCGGTGCCGTCCTTAACCGCACGCAAGTTGATAACGATATCGTTATGAACGGCTATATTAATCCAAACGATGATGACTGCATCGAACGTAACGCACCAACCGGCCTTATAACCCTGGAAGCCGTATGGCATCAGCGCCTGGTATTTACTAAAACCGGCGAGTCAATAGTCAACGATAACGGGACATACCACGTTGAGTCACTTTATCTGGTACACCCGGATACAGACAACAACAACCGGGAAATACATCCACGCAATGACGCCGAATTTAGACTGGAAAGATGGGAAAATAACGAATGGGTACGGATACATTGCTATACCCTGCCGGCACCAAACGGTATCTTAAAAAGCGGTGCAGAGGTGCCTGTATTAGGCTCTGCTACCGGCAACGGTCCATTCATACCCGCATTGCCGGAACAGCCGGGCAGAGTGGCAACATGGGAACCACTTACTCCAGACGCCATATACCGCCTGACAGAGATACTGCCGCCCGAAGGCTACAGGCGCGAAGGTGTTGAGACCGTACTCATACGCGGTGAAATGCGTGCGGTATGGCGCTGGCTTATATCTACGGAGCCGCTTACGTATACCGTGACATTCAACCTAGCCGGCGGCTTTACAGGTGCGTTTCCTCCAGGCAACCCGGCGGATGTCGAACTCCAGGTTCCCAGTGGGGCGACCGTCGGTGGAGCTAATGTACCTTGGCCGGGCCATGCACATGATGCCTTTGGAGGCTGGATTTATATCGACCAGGCAGGGAACTTTACATGGCCCGCTATCTCTTCCTGGCCACCCGAAGATATTCCCGATTTTTTTGATAATTTTATAGTTACCAGGGATGTTACTTTTGTGGCGCTGTGGTGGGGTGTAGGTAGATCAGGCGATTTAGATGAGATTACCCCAATAACGATAGTACCCGCGTCAGGCGCAAGTATAGACACAAGAATCACCGGCATCACACCGCTATACCACGACCTCTACTTCTTTGATATGGAGAACGAGGTCAGAGGCACTCCTCCAACGGCGTACACGTCTCGGGACTGGCATGTAGGCAACAGGCGTCCGCGCCTTAATTTCACCAAGCTGGACAGAGACGGCGAACGTATAGGATGCGATGGCAATTGTCTCATAAATTGCGACGATATAACCGGCGCTGTCTTTGTTGTAGAACGGCGGGAAAGGCTAAATAATGCCACCCCATGGGATGACGACGACTGGGATATTATATATACGACCCAGCCAAGCGGCAGTATAGCAATCCCCTTGTTGCCTGCCCAACCCGGGCCTGTTAACCAGCCGGAACGGGGGATGGTAGTAATAACCAGGCCGATATTTACGGCTGATATTGACTCCTTTGACACAGACACAACCGTCCAATACAGGCTAAGAGAAATATCTGCCTCAGATGAGTATTTGGTCCCGCTAGGATATTGGTTAATATCTACCAACTTCTACAGCGGTGTAATTGACATTTCGCCTCCAACCGCGGCTCCTGGCAGTATTGTCCCAGATTTTACATCTTTACCGCCTGCTCCGCTGCTGGGTGACCCTACTCCCGTTCACCCCAGGCCATGGGACGTATATTGGTTTATACGCAACACCCCAATACGGCACTGGCCCTTCCTAAAAACAGACGGGCAGCTTTACACACCCTTACCTCACCGATACCTGGATGTCGCGGTATTTATGCTGTTTGTATACGACGGCCCCGGTACACCGGCTGCCGACCTTCAGCTCATGCCAAGCGATATATTTGGCAGCGGCCCAAGCCAGTGGACATATGTAACTACCGAAACAAGCAGCGACAACCATCCGCTCGAGCCCATGTGGTTTCCAATGATGCCGGGACGGTACTATCAGCTGGTTGAGGTGCTTGCACCGGTTGGGTATCAGCTCCCTTGGGGGCAATGGCGCTTTATGGTTCAAGGCGCGGTTGATGCCGGCACGATAGAAGGTACACATTTAAATTGGCAGCTTATCGGATGGGGGACTCCTGAAGTTGTACCCCTATATGTTGAGGTACTGTGCGGACATATTCACTCTACTCATGAGGATTATTGCGGTTGCGAAGATGCCGATTGCCCCCTTGATATTCGTGTTTATCATATTGGCAACATGCCTGACTTTTACCTGCCTCTAACAGGCGGCACCGGCAGGCCCGTGGTGCTTACCATAATGGGCTCGGTCTTTGCAATACTTAGTCTTGTGGTTATATTTATCCATGCCGGAAAGTTAAAGCTAAAGAAGAACACAATATAAGTAATTTCCTCTAAACAAATCAAAACCGCCAGGCAAAATGCATACGCATTTGTGTCCGGCGGCTTTTTTTGTGGCTTGTAGCCAATTAATTCGAAATAATTATTCATTTATAATAGCATGGTAATCCTTCTTGCCTTTGCGGATAATAATCTTGCCATCCTTTAAATCGGTCGGCAGTAGCTTATGCTCTATTTCTGTGATTTTTTCATTGTTGACGGCAACTCCGCCCTGTTGCACCAGCCGTCTGGCTACAGACTTTGATGCACATAGCCCGGTTAGCGTTAGTGCATCTATTATCAAGAGCCCGGCTTCAAGGTTTTCTGAAGCGACTGCGGTTTGAGGCATTGCGCTATTATCCCCACCGCCTGCAAATAGCGCTTGGGCGGACTTGGCGGCTTCTTCCGCAGCAGCTTCGCCGTGAATTAGCTTGGTTATCTCGTAGGCCAGTACTTTTTTGGATTCGTTTATTGCGCTGCCTTCGGCACTGCCCAGCCGTTCGACTTCATCCATTGGCAGCAATGTTAATAGTGCCAGATATTTCTTTACATCTGCATCTTGGGTATTTCGCCAATATTGATAAAACTCGTATGGGCTGGTCCGGTTGGGGTCTAGCCACACAGCTCCGGCTTCGGTTTTGCCCATTTTATTGCCGGTGGCATTAAGCAATAACGGGATCGTCATAGCGTACGCCTGTTTACGGTCAACGCGGCGTATCAGGTCTGCGCCGCTAAGGATGTTGGACCATTGATCGTCCCCGCCTATCTGCACCTTACAACCGTACTCACGATTCAGAGCCAAAAAATCATAGCTTTGGATTATCATATAGTTAAGTTCTATAAAACTCAGCCCTCCGTCCGGACGCTCCATACGTGCCCGGTAGGTCTCGGCGGTTAGCATACGGTTTACGGAAAAATGAGCACCGATTTCCCGCAAGAAGTCGATGTAGTTTAGCTTTAGCAGCCAGTCCGCGTTATCAAGCATAAGGGCTTTGCCCTCGCCAAAGTCAAATAACTTTTCTAACTGGGGCCGTATGCCCTTTTTATATATATCAATTGTTTCCTTGGTTAACATGCTGCGCATTTCTGTTTTACCGCTGGGGTCACCTATCATTGTTGTGCCGCCGCCTATTAGTATCAAGGGACGGTGGCCTGCTTTTTGCAGGTGTACCATCATCATCATTGGCATTAAATGACCCGCGTGGAGACTGTCGGCTGTAATATCAAACCCAGCGTAGAATGTTACGCTTTCATTGGCGAAAAGAGCTTCCAGTTCCTCCGGATGGCTGGTTTGCGCGATGAAACCACGTTTTTGTAGCTCTTGGAATATGTTGCTCATATGGCTTGCTCCTTCATTATAGTTTTAGTAGTCCGGCAACTCGCTCAAGTTCTTCCAGAGGAGGGTCGGTAGGTTTTGGAAACATCCTTATTCCGTCGTTTTCATAGCGAGGTATCAAGTGCAGGTGGAAATGGAATATCTCTTGTCCAGCGGCCTTGCCATTACTTTGCAACAGATTAAGCCCTTTCATTCCCAGTACATCGCGCATTTTTTCGGCTATTTTTTGAGTCAGAGGCATTAGTGCGGCGGTCTCTCCGGCGTTTAAATCATAGATGTCCGCTACATGCCGCTTTGGCATGATTAACACATGCCCCTGCGTGCCCGGGTACCGGTCCATGATGGCAAGATAATATCGGTCTTCATAAATTGCGTAAGATGGTATATGACCGTCTACGATTGAACAAAAAATACAGTTTGGCATGTAATACCTCCTTTTACACCTTAATGTCTATATCCCCGTAAGCAGAGACAAAATTACTGCACCAAATCCAAAAAATAACACGGCCATAATATACAACCCAGTAATAATTGCAACTAATATAAGGGTAGCGCGCGAATAATTACGCCTGTTATGGTTGCCAGAGCCGGAAAATGCCCATACAAACAGCATGATTATATTTACGCAAGGTAGCATGAAAATCAGGAGCGTTAGCAGCCAGTCCTTAGTTGACATAACAGTCGTGTCATATGGGTTGCTGCCGTACCCCGGCGGATAAGGAGGGTAATGGAAGTGGCCGGGCGGGGTTGGATAGCCGGTTGGATAGCCGCCCCCCAATCCAGGACCATATATAGGGCCGCCATGGGGAGGTCCCCCTGAGCCATAACCATGGACAGGTGTCCCTTCTGTGGGAGGAAACGGGTAATGGCTTTGTTGATTCTGCATAGTGTTTTGATTTAGTGGGCCTGACTCGGATGTGTTTCTATCTTCTGCACCGTAATATGGATTGTCGGGGCCTCTGGGCGGTGGGTTTTGATTCATATTATCAGCTCCCTTATTATACTTTATATGTCTGCTGCTATTATACCCTATCTATCGGCATGACACGAGAGATTGGGTCGATACAGGGCAAACACAAACTGTTTCATTGTTATCCCAGGCGGATATTTTTTATGTTTCACAAAAGGAGCCGTTTATCAGTCTGTCTTTCAGTCATGGTTTATGCCAATCCCGATTGCGACCTTTTCCGGCTCCTTGGTTTAACAGCTATTTCTTTGAACTGCCTTTATTCCACAACTTGGGGTCATCTCTGATTCATAGTGATTTTGCTAATGGTTTATAAGAAGTAGTCAGCCAAATTAGCCTTTGCATCAATAAACGGCTCAATCATAGGCAACTTGGATGTAATAAGCGTAGCAACACCCGGTCCATGGCCGCTGCCATGACATTCACCATGTACAACAACACCAATAGAACAAGCACCCGTACGGTAGCTGTAACCAAAACGGTTGTCGGCATTCTGAATGGCTACAATATCACCAAAACGCAACTCTTTAAGGCCGCATTCATCCGCAATACCTTCGTCAAAGAGCGTAATATCATAATCACCGGAAGCAGAACTGCTTGCACCAAGTCCCGAGCCCATAATTGCGGCAGGTGCGATTTTGGCCACGCCTACTTTTAACTTGCCGTCAACTTCCTGTATATTCATCTTATCCAAGAGCGCAGGCGACATGTTTCTTAATATGATATCGGGATAGTCCAAAAGCTTCATGCCCTGGCCAACGGCTTTTACACCGATATTATCGTCAATGTTCAGTTTCTCAAGGGTTTCTTGCGGGAAATATATCATTATATGGTCGGCCCCGCCATGTTTGCCGGTTACAAACCCTTTTTCGCCTTTGGCATCGCCGCTTTTAACTGTGGCTTCGTTGCCAATACAGCTAAGCATCTGGTATGACGCGTTGTGATCATTGTCTTTGTGGCGGGTGGAAACCCCGGGCTCAAGATGGTCTGCAGCCCAGCCTACACATGGGTCACCGATTTTTGCATTATAGACTATCCCACCGGTGCTGGTAAGAAAGATTGCCTGGCCATCCACGTTAATGCGAACCCGTCCGCCGGATCTGGGATGCCATACAACCCCGGACACGGAAATGACGGGTAGTTTGTCAGCGTTGGTTCTTAACATTGTGCGCCTCCTTTAAATGGGACTTCGCAAGGATAACTCCTGGTTTTACCGCGTATTACGCTTTGCACATCTTATTTGTACTTTGGCAGCCAGTTGCCATGCTCTTCAATTAGATCATCAACCATAGCGCAGATATCATCCAGGCTAAGGGTAGCGGCAGTTAGCGGGTCCAACATTGCGGCATGATATATATGCTCTTTTTTAAGTGTTACCGCTGCTTCAATGGCTATCATGTGAACATTTATATGAGTCATATTCATAGCGGCCAAATGCACCGGGAGAGTACCTACATAACAGGGGCTTACACCATAGTTATCTATCATACAGGGTACTTCAACGCATGCTTCCTTAGGCAGGTTTTCTATTAGCCCACCGCCGTTAAGCATATTGCCGCCTATTTTTATCGGGGTGCCTGTAATCATGGCTTCCATTATATAAGAAGCATATTCGTGGCTGCGCTTATGTGCCTTGGATGAGGCGGTGGCGGCCAGATTTTCATAGTCTTTGGCCCATGCGGCAATTTGGCTTACACAGCGGCGAGGATATTCGTCCAATGGGATATTAAAACGGTCAATAAGCTCCGGATAGCGGGCCTTTATAAACCATGGGTTGTACTCCGCGTTATGCTCGCTGGACTCTGTGCAGTAATAGCCAAGCTTTGAAATATATTCATAGCGTACCATGTCGCAGTGCTTGCCTGCAGCGTTTTTGGCGGCGGCGCGCTTCTTAATTTCCGGGTATAGGTCGTTTCCTTGGCTGTCTTTTAATTCTAATAGCCAACCCATATGGTTTATGCCTGCGATAAGTTCGCGGCGGCCTTCGATTTTATCCTTCATATCTAAGGCATGTAGTAGCCCGCTGGAACAATCTTGGACACTATGGCATAATCCCAAGGTCTTGATACCTGTGTAACGCTGCATGTATCCGCATAGTATGGACATTGGATTGGTGTAGTTAAGAAACCATGCATCCGGACACACTTCCTCCATATCCCGGGCAAAATCAGCCAATACGGGTATGGTACGAAGGCCGCGCATAATACCGCCTATGCCTAATGTATCGGCAATGGTTTGCTTTAGGCCGTAACGTTTTGGCACTTCAAAATCAGTAACGGTACAGGGTTCGTATAGTCCTACCTGTATTGCGTTTACCACAAAATCCGCGCCTTTAAGGGCGGCTTTGCGGTTTTCTACACCTAAATATGCACTTATTTTTGCTTTGCCGCCTAAGCCTTCGTTTATGGCCTTAATAATTACTTCACTCTCTTTTAAGCGTTGGCCGTCGATATCATAGAGAACTATTTCGCTGTCGGCCAGCACCGGGGAACACATCGCGTCGCCCAGTACATTACGGGCGAATATTGTGCTGCCTGCGCCCATGAACGTGATTTTTGCCATCGTATCTACTCCTTAAAATAAAATATTCATACAACCATAACAAATGTGGCAATCGCCACCGAATGCAAAATTGAAGCGGCATTCACAAACAAGTGGAAAACCGAATGCATATATTTTTTGCGTTTACCCATCGCATAAAATATAACTCCAACTGTATACAGTACACCGCCAACAAGGATCAAGGCAAAGAAAGCCCCACCCAGCACTTCAACCAGCCGGCGGATTCTAAATACTGCAATCCAACCCATTCCAAGATAACACACCAATGAAAATGCCGCAAAGCGCTTCCTATCTATGGCAGTAAAGGTAATGCCAATAACAGCCAAGCCCCATATTATGCCAAAAATCAACCAGGCATCCAGTGGGTAAACTACTCTAAACCTGTTAAGCAAAATGGGTGTGTATGTGCCTGCTATGAGTATATATATTGTACAGTGGTCAAGTATCCTAAACACCCGCTTAGGCAAGCCGATACGTAGCCCGTGATAAATGCTAGACATGGTAAAAAGCAAAATCACCGTAAAGCCATAGATAATTCCGCTTGTGACCCCCCACCCGTTGCCGTTAAAGGCCGCCACGATAACACAGGCCAGCATTGCAACAAGGCCCAAGCCGCCGCCTACAATGTGAGTTATCATATTAAACCGTTCTTCTCCGCGGGTGTAATTTGGCAGGTCAGATGTGGTTATGGGTTTAGTCATGGCTTATTCTATGCCTCCTTTTGATGTGGTTGAGGCTATTTTAATAGTATGGGAGGCATGCGTCAATTTTTTACGGTCATAAAACACGCCAAACGCACGAGAGCGCATCTCAAGCGAAAGAATCGCAGGGTATTATATTTTAGCCCTAGAGAGAGA
>Ga0123355_10013502_pt1 | contig 12719 bp, 13 predicted proteins | sample TergutEmb28metaG_3_FD_89872 | JGI IMG/M metagenome (GOLD analysis project Ga0123355, IMG submission 89872) | Embiratermes neotenicus P1 segment gut microbial communities from Petit-Saut dam, French Guiana - Emb289 P1 | ecosystem: Host-associated > Arthropoda: Insects > Digestive system > Gut ...
ACGTAGATGGAAATCAACTGGGTCAGGCTCTGCCAGGAAAGCAGGCTGTAGATTGCCGCTGACACGACAATTGCCAGCCACGGAGTGCCAAAACGCGGATGGCGGCGGGTGAGGATGTTCGGCAGATATCCGTCTTCCGCCATGGCGAAGGGCATGCGCGTAGTGGCGAGGATGGTGCTGTTGAGCAGCGCGACGTTACACACTGCTGCCGCTAACGTCATTCCGGCGCCCAGCCAGGGGCCGCCGATGATTGTGGCGGCCTCGGAGAAAAAGCCTGTGTGCCATTCCATCCAGTGGCCGGCCGATGCGAGACCGACGAGGGTCGGCAGGAAATACATGGTGATCGACATCGGAACGACCCATGCGAGGGCGCGCGGATACAGCCGCTGCGGGTCTTCGACTTCTTCTGCCAGCGTCGAGAGCTGCTCGTAGCCCGAGTACAGCCACAATCCGATCGCCAGACCCACACCGAAAACCTTGAACGTAGCCTGTTGCGGCACGACCCACGGGCTGAACGGGTTGTAGTGCCAATGCATCAGCCCCATCACCACCATCGTGATAACCGGGAGGAAGACAAAAATCTCGAGAGCGGTGGCCACCTGTCCGACCATGTGAATGCCGCGCAGGTTGACCCCTGTGAGCAGGGTAATCAGCCCGAACGCAATCCCGTAGTGCTGCCACCACGTCATGTGGGGAAACGGGTATTTCAGATAGTCGGCAAACAGGACGGCGTAAACGCCGCCGAGACAGAACGAGGCGGTCCAGTTCCACCATCCCGCCAGGAATCCCCAAAAATCGCCGAAGGCGGCGCGGGTCCAGCGGTAAAAGCCGCCCTCGACCGGCATGGCCGTGGTCAACTCGGCCGAGACCAGCGAGACCGGAATGGACCAGAACAGCGGCAGAATGAGGATGTAGAGCAGAGTGATGCCGGGGCCGGAAGTTGTAATCATGTCCTCTTGCCCGAACGGGCCGCCGGTGGTGTAGGAGAACATGACGAAGACGAGATAGAAGAGGCCCGCCTTGCGGAGCGCGCGGGGCGGGGGAGAAGTTGGCGCGTCGGTGGTGGTCAATGCGAGTTTCGTGGAGGGAATTGTAGATTGTGGAGCGCATGGTCAAGGATTTTTTTGCACTCGGGGTTCTCCTGCTCCCGCCACAACCGTCATTGACTACCTCCACAAATCAAGCTTTGAGGTCTCTCCGGTGGTTACAACCAGTTGCCACGAAACGGGAGTCACGGGCTCACGTAGAACAGCTGGAGAGGCAGCCCGGAGACCGCCAGCGGCGGCCCGGCCCCGGTGAGCACTCCCGTGGTGTGATCAAGGTTCAAAGTCCAGATTGCGCCGGCCGCTGAGTCCGCCACATAGATCTGATTCCACGGAAAATAAGCCATCCCGCCGTTCGCCGTACCCACGGGCACGGCCGGACCGATCGGTGTCAGTACGCCGTTGCTTCCGAGATCAAACGTCCGCCTCGAACGGTTTCCACCAGGGATCGTGCTCCGGCATGGCTACGCGACCAGCCTGCCACTCACTGCACCTTCGAGTTCGAGCAGCTTGCGCTTGGTGTCGAGGCCGCCGCCATAGCCGCAGAGGGTGCCGTCGGAGGCAAGGACGCGGTGGCAGGGGACGACGATCGCGACCGGGTTGCGGTTGTTGGCCATGCCAACGGCGCGAAACCCCAGGGGACGGCCGATGGCGCGGGCAATGCCGGCGTAGGTGCGGGTCTGGCCGTAGGGGATGGCGAGAAGTGCGCGCCAACAGGCGAGCTGAAATTCGGTTCCGCGAAGATCGAGGGGAAAAGTGAATTCGCGGCGGTGGCCGGAAAAATATTCGGCCAATTCGCGAATGTAAATCGACATCGCGCTCGCCGATTCCTCGAAACGGACAGCGTCGCTTTCCACCCGCAGATCACGCGGGTTTGGACGAATGGTCTGCTGGCCCTCGAGGCGCTGATCGAACTCGAGGGCTACGAGTCCGTTTTCCGACGCAGCCAGGAACAGCGGACCGACTGACGAAGTAACTATTGTAGAATGAAGTGTTTCCATAAGAACCACGCCTTCGGCCGCAACTCGCCGGGGTGCGCTTTGACCATAGCACGAGCCAATCGCCACCTGCCGGATTTCGGATCCCTGTTGACAGAATTCGCCCTATGGCCCAAAGTAGTGAGCTGCATCCAGCTTGGGGGACGGTTCAGATTGAAAAAAGCCCTGCTTATCGTCGCGGTTGTGCTGGCATCGGTACTTGCAGCCACTCTGGTGCGGGCCGCCGGGGACTGGCGCACCATCGGACAGACTGAGGCCGGCGACACCGTGTCGGTGAGTTCGGTCCGCCTGCTGAAGCACAATCAGCGGGTGGCGCTGGTCCGGGTCGAATACAAGGAACCTCAAGCCCTGCCGCAGGGCGGTCCGTTCGTCGAAATGCGCGCGCGCGTGCGCTTCAACTGTGCGAGCGGAGTCGCCGCTCCTACCACCGAGTGGCTCTACACTCGCGATCGCGGCGGACGGTTTGTGGTCAGCAAGAAAGCGAACCACGACGAACTGTTCGGCAAAGCTTCCGAGGGCGGGTTTGCCGACCTGGTCAGCAGGAACGTGTGCGAGCAGAAGTAAACGCAAAACCTCAAATCTGACAGCGACTCAGGTGTTGTCACTGCGCACCTGCCCGGGTGAGCAGCCCGCTCTCCCGGCAGCATCCATAGGGCCGCGGAAACACGGATTCTTTCTTGCGCTTGCTCAACGGCCCGGTTGGCTCGGCAGGGCAAACGCCACGTAGACTCCGCCTGACTTCGACTTCAGGTCTTTCCCGCCGCCGGCGGCGATCACCACGAATTGCCGGCCATTGAGCTCATACGTAATCGGAGTAGCGTTTCCCGCAAAGGGCAGCGTGGTCTCCCACAGCAGTTCGCCGGTGGATTTGTCGAAGGCGCGAAATTTCCTGTCGTAGTTGGTCGCGCCGATGAAGACCAGCCCTCCGTTTGTTACCAGCGGGCCGCCGTAGTTTTCTGTGCCGGTGTTCTTGAGTCCTTTTGCCGCCAGCTCGGGGTACTCGCCCAGCGCAATCTTCCAGGCGTATTCGCCGGTGTTGAGATTGATGGCACTCAGCGTGCCCCAGGGCGGCGCGACGGCGGGATATCCATCCGGATCGTAGAAGCGGTGGTAGCCGGTGAAGTGGTATTTCATCCCGGGCAAGGGAGGGCCGGAGCTGAGCACTTCCTTTTTCTCCTCGACTCCGCCGCCCACTACAAATGACAGCAGGGCCGACATCTGATCGTCATTCAGGTTGGAGAAGCCCGGCATACGTCCCTTGCCGTTCTTGATGGTGGTGGCGATGTCGGATCGGGACATCCGTCCGGCGATTCCGATCAGCGACGGAAGGGCCGGCGGCGACCCCGCCATTTTCTCGCCATGGCAGACGGCGCACTGATTCATGTAGAGCGCCCGGGCGCTGTTCTCTTCGGAGTTCTCGGCGAGGGCGCCAGTCCAGGGCAGGTCGTTGGCGTTGACATAGAGAATGCCGGTCTCGGGATCGACGGCCGCCCCGCCCCATTCCGCCCCGCCGTCGAAGCCGGGGAAAATGACCGTGTCCTTCCCGACGCTGAAGGGGACGAACTGGCCCTCGCTCAGGAATGTGTGGAACGTGTCGAGCGCCCACTGATGAACTTCGGGCGTGCGCTCGCTCAGCATATTCTCAGTGAGCAACTGGCGGGCGAACGGGGCCGGCCTGGTGGGTAAACACTGCTGCCCGGCGGCGACCTCGCCGGGAACGGTGCTGGGCGGATAGTTCTGGCATTCGATCGGAAACAGCGGGGTGCCGTTCGTGCGGTCGAACAGGAAGACGAATCCCTGTTTTGTGGTTTGCGCGACGGCATCGACCCTCTTGCCGTCGCGATCCACGGACAAAAGCACCGGCGGGGCGGGAAAGTCGCGGTCCCACAGATCGTGGCGCACGCCTTGAAAATGCCAGATGCGCTCGCCGGTCTCAGCGTTCAGGGCGAGCAGGCAGTTGGCAAACAGATCATCGCCGATGCGGTCCGTACCGTAGAAATCAAAAGCCGCGGAGCCGGTGGGGACGTAGACGATTCCGCGCTGGGTATCGACGGTCATGCCGGCCCAGTTGTTGGCCGCGCCGCTTGTCTTCCAGGCATCCTTCGGCCAGGTGTCGTAGCCGAATTCACGGGGATGGGGAATGGTGTGGAACGTCCAGCGCAGCTTGCCGCTGCGCACGTCATAGGCGCGAATATCGCCCGGCGAAGCGGGCAAAGTTTCGGCCTCACGGCCGCCGACGATCATCAGATCTTTGTAGATCACGGCCGGGCTGGTCATGTAAATCGACTGCTCGGCGGGATCGCGGCCGAGATCTTCGCGGAGGTCGATGCGGCCCTGTTTGCCGAAAGTCGGGATCGGTTTGCCGGTGTGGGCGTCGAAGGCGTACACGAAATTCATGACGCCGACGAGAATTCGGCTGTCTTTCCCATCCTTCCAATATGCCAGCCCACGATCGGGCTGCGTGCCTTTGATTCCGGAGTCGAACTTCCACAGCATCTTCCCGGTCGCCGCATCAAGCGAAAAGATCTTTTGGGTCGGAGTGATCCCGTACAGTACGCCGTCGACTTCGATGGGGCTGGTTTGGAGGCCGCCGGATTCTTCGGTATCGAAGCTCCAGGCAACCTGCAGCTCACTTACGTTCCTGCGATTGATCGCGGAGAGCGGGGAGTAGCGGTTGTTGTCCGAGGTTCCGCCGTAGACGGGCCAGTCGTGGTCAGCTTCCCTGCCCTGGGATTTGGCGGAATCGCCGGCTGCCCACCCCGATCCGGCGCAGCCCACAAAAACTGCGAGCATGACTGTTACGACCCTGAATTTCCGCACCTTGTCCGTGTTCAAGACTTTTCTGCTCTCCCTATACGCGTTATATTCGATCGCGCTGATTCTAAAACAACTGTGGAAGTCTGTGCGGAGGCCGGACGTTTTTCCCAGCACTCTCTACCTCCGTAACCTCTTCCAACACTTCCACCTTGCCCGGTTTGCGCTTATGCTGGGAAAGAAGTTGGCGACACGCGGATTGCGTTTTCCATTGGGTATGGATTCATTTCGGCTCTATGGGTTGGTGGCAACGGGCGGTGTGGCGTTGCTTGGAGCATACGTTCTGCTGCGGCGCAAGCCGAAGACTCCGGAGGAACTGGAGCGCGAGCGCCGTTTGTGGCTCGAGGGAACGGGACGCATCACCGACGGGACTGTGATTGACGTGCAGGAGCTGCCCGCCGCCGGCAATCGTCATCCCGCCATCATGCTCATTTATAAATATGACGTCGCGGGCGTTTCCTACGAGTGTTCGCAGGACGTCACTTATCTTCGGCATTGGATTAATCTTCATTCCTGCCGGCTGGGGCTGCATACCTCGGTCAAGTACGATCCGCAGAATCCCGGCAATTCGCTGGTGGTTTCAGAGAACTGGATGGGGTTGCGACAGTAGCGGAAGCCGGCGCAAGCCCGCAAATCCGGAAAACACCGTCCCCAGGCCGGGAAAAGCCTGTGTCCCAATCCCTCATCAGCCCCTTTCCGCGGGCGCGCTCCTGTTTGGCGCGTGCGCCATGGACCCGAGTCCCGCTTTGCACGCGTCTCGAGCAAAGATTCGCTCCACTTGGCATTCGAGGCGGCTACTGCCAGGACACGTGGATGGCGGGTGTTGTGCCCGTCGCAGGTAAGCGCGAGGGACTTGCTCGCCGCCGATAAACTGGGCAGATACCGTTTTGGAAAGATCGACGGTTTGGTCAGCCAACGAGGCCCGGAAGCGAACGACGTGTTTGCCGGCGGGAACTTTCAAGGTCCGGGGGCCTCGTAGACCATGCCCATGGCTCCGCGGCCGAGTTCGGCAACGATCCCGTAGCGGCTAAAGCGCCTGGTCCCGGGATTTTGCCTTGGCCCAGTCATTTTCAACCGGCAGCCCGCGGCTTCCTTGTCACGGGCAGTCAGGGGAGGGAGGCTTACTCACGGTATCGCCCTTCAAGTCATGATCCCGAGGATGTTGGAACTGATCCGTTACGGGAGTAAAGCGGAGTTATGCCGCAGAAAACCCGGACATGACAAACAGTTAGAGGGATGGAGAAGCGACTTACTAGCTGCCGGCAGCGAAGCCGCCGCCGCTGTGCGCCACCGTAATCCGGAGGTACTTGTAGGGATTTACGGGGACGTCGTTGATGCGCACTTCATAGTGGAGGTGAGGACCGGTGGAGCGGCCGCTTTCTCCGACATAACCGATCACGTCGCCGCGGCGCACGTGCTGTCCGGTGGCCACGGCAAATCCTGAAAGATGTCCGTAGCGGGTGCTGACGCCGTTACCGTGGTCGATCATGATCGCTTTGCCATAGCCGCCCAGAACTTCAGTAAAGGTAACGACGCCATCGGCGGGGGCAAGGATCGGAGTGCCGTAGCTGGTACCGATATCGACTCCGCTGTGGAATGCACCTTCACCGTTGAACGGATCGATGCGCTCTCCGAAGCTGCCCGTCAACTGACCTTGCACCGGCCACAGATTTGGAGTCGACGCGGCGCGGATCCAGTCAGCAGTAGTGGCATTGCGGGTCAGTCCGATGGTGAGGCCTACCGTGGTGGCTCCCGAGAGAGCCGAACTGCGCAGAGCGTACAACTGGTCGAGCGACGAACTGACTTCCGAATCCTGGATCTGGTCGGTGGTAGCGGTGACCAGTTTTGACTCAGCCTTCAATCCGTACAGCGCCGAAACTTCGCTGGCGATCGAGCCGAGCGATGCGACCTGCAGGTCGCGCTCCTTGGCCACCTGCTCGAGTCGCGAATAGTTGTCTTTGAGCTGATCTTTCTCGGTCCGCAGCTGATTGAACTGCGAAACCTTCAACAGCATGCGGGTATAAGAGCTGGCAATCCCGGTCAGGCTGAGGAATCCGATTGCGGCGCCGATCACGAAAACGTAGAGATAATGCACGGGGATGGAGATCTTGCGCAGCTGGCCGTCGTCCCCGCGGGCCACAAAAAGGATGTAAAAGCGCTTCTGCAAATCGTTTCCTCTAAGTTTTTGAAGCATCAGGTCCGGGGTTTCAGGCTCAGTACTTAAAAACTTTCAAGAACGCCTGTTCGGACCACCTGACTTTTGTTAGGGCTTCCCATCTGGGAATGGAAACTTGCTTTTGCGCCCTGCCTACCAGAACAGCGGCCATGCAGCTTATTCTGCAATCGTAACCGACTACAGAACTTATCGTCCCGGCCAAAGGAATTGTAAATGACTGGTTAACGGTAACAAACTGGGTTCCTCCTGTCAACGACGCACAAGGACATTGAAGGACATTGGGGTTACTGAAGATCCGGTAACAAGGGGCCATCTCGAATAGGTACTCGAGGCACTCGCGGTCCACCTGGTCGAGGGAGAAATTGGCGACCGTACGGGATCTCGAGTCTCAGGCGCACTTTATGAACCCGGCCTTTTGGGGCCGAATGGGGCGGCGTTATAGTTAAAAGGCACCGTGCCGCCCCCCGAGAAAACGCTGATCGCCCGGATCCGCCGCCAGGCGGGACTGTCCTCGCGTGGGCGCAGTCGCGGCCGGAATCGCGCCATTTCTACCGGAATCGGAGACGATTGCGCCGTGCTGCGCCTGCCCGGGGGACACGACTCGCTCGTCACCACCGACTTCACACTGGAAGGCATCCACTTCCATCGGGATTGGCATCCGGCCGAGTCCGTGGGCCACCGCTGCCTGGCCCGCGGGCTGAGCGACATTGCGGCGATGGGGGGCGAACCGGTCGCGGTCTTTCTGTCTTTGGCCTTGCCGCGAAATGTTCGGCAATCGTGGGTAGGAAGATTTGCTCGCAGCCTGATCGGTTTGGCCGAAAAGTGTGGGGCGACGCTGGCCGGAGGCGATACCGCCGAATCGCCAGACGGGATCCTGGCCGACATCGTTGTGGTGGGCGCAGTGCCGAGGGGGAAGGCGATCTTGCGTTCGGGAGCGAGGCCGGGCGACCGCATTTTTGTCAGCGGAGAACTGGGGGGATCGGCAGCTGCGCTGGTCGAGATGAGGAGGAGGCCGAAGGAAAAGGTGAATCCCCGGGACTATGTTCGACACTTCTACCCCGATCCGCGTATCGAAGTGGGCCGGATGCTGCGCGAGAAAGGTTTAGCGACCGCCATGATCGATACCAGCGACGGACTTTCGACCGACCTCGCCCATATTTGCGAAGACAGTGGCGTGGGTGCCGAACTTGACTCTGCCCGGATGCCGCGGGCCTGGGTCGGCAAGCCCGCCCGGGAAGTGGACCTCGATCTGGCGTTAAACGGGGGAGAGGATTACGAACTGCTCTTCACCGTGCCTCCCGGCAAACGGGTCCCGCGCCGGGTCGGTGGAGTCGCTCTGACCGAGATCGGCCGAATCACCCGGGCGCGCGGCGTGCTGGTTGCGCATCCCGAGGGCGCAGCCCACAAGCTTCCCCCCGGCGGCTGGGAACACTTCCGGTAGGCTGCCAGGGGCACAGGCCGGCGGGCGGGACACCCCGGGCAGCCGCCCGGACGGCGGCCCCCAGCCGATCACAACCGCCGTCGACAGGAAGCAGCCGACGCTGCCGCGGCCAGGATGCACAGGTGCTGACGCCCGAGAGCACCATCGAGTTCCTCGATAAGCAATCTGGCGATACCTGCTCTCTGCTGCCGGGGCCGGCGCAGTTCGTCGGCGATCTCCATCGAGACCACGTCGAAGACCTGGTAGTGGCGGCAAAGTGCAAAACCCCATGGCCGACCAGGACGAACCGAGCTTCGTCGTCGCCGATCCCCAGGACGCCTTTCTCGGCTTCGGTGATGTTCGAGTCACATCGACGTTCGCCTCCGATGAACCGGATCGCCCCGGCGCGTGCCCGCTCATGATTCATGGCGCGCAAGAAGGTGCCTGACGGGCGGCTCATCGTTCGACTGTTCGACTGAGCGGCCGCCGGAACACACGGCGGCGAAGCATCCCAAAAACACAGCGCTGGGCTCCGCCGCCCCCTTTCCAGGCCTCGCGCAGCGATGCGCAGTCAATTAGCTCCGATCGCAGGGAAACTCCGTGGTCCCGACCTTGCTGACATTGGCCTCGGCAAACTGCGAGACGCGATCGAGCGAAGTCTGCAGCTCAACCGTGTACCTTTCGATGTCCTCCTCGTTGGCATGCGCTGGAACCGGGATCAGTTTGCCGAACCGTACCAGAACGCGCGAGAACGGGAGCGGGATCATTAACTTGTCCCAGGTATTCAGCACCCAGGCCTTGTCGACCGCAGCGTGAAACATGGAGAGTGGAGCACCGGAGGAGCGGCTGAGCGCGACCGGGCCTGGCTTGACTTTGTGACGCGGGCCGCGCGGACCATCGAGCGTAAAGGCGACGGTCCAGCCATCCTCCAGGGCTCGGCGCAGGCCCAGCAGAGCCCGCACCGCGTTACGGCTGCTCGATCCCTTGACGGCGACAAATCCGAATTTATGGATAATCCGCCCCATGTATTCGCCGTCATAGCTGTTGCTGCTCATGACGCGCACCCCGAGATTGCGGCAGATGTAAGTTGCCGGAATGATCGAGGAATGCCAGAACGACACGATCAGCGGGCGTTGTCCGAGCGTCTGTTGGGCGCCTTCTTCGCGGGAAATCGAGACGCGCAACGTCGGCCCGATTATGCGGATGACCCAGTATCCCGCCCAGATGATGACGCGGAGAACGATGCGCTGACGAAGAGTAAACCGGTGCCCGCCGGTCGCAGGCGCGGTTACAGGCGCTTGGCCAGTGCCAGCTTGAGCCACGAGGCTATTTTGACACTCCCCATATCTAAAGGCGAGGGATTCTTTGTTCAACCCTTCTTGCCTCCAATCGGAGGTCTTCCCAGAGGTCCACAAGCGTTTCACGTCTCCGTCCGTGCGGCGGCGACGTTCAACTTGGATACAACCGTTTGCCGCTTTTTCGAGGGACCGGGGCCCTGAAATCCCCGCCCTGTGTAGAACCGGCGCGACCAGCATGGACACGCCGGAACACGGAAGACCGGGCGAAGAGGGATCTATTCCGACCAGCGGCGGAACAACAGAGCGCCGTTGGTGCCGCCGAAGCCGAACGAGTTCGACATGGCGTATTCGACCGCGGCTGGGCGGGCGTGGTTGGGAACAAGATCCATCCCGGCTGTGTCGGGGTCGGGATTTTCGAGATTGATTGTGGGAGGCAGCATCTGATCGCGCAGGGCGAGCACCGTGATGCCCGCTTCGAGCCCCCCGGCACCGCCAAGCAGATGTCCCGTCATCGACTTGGTGGAACTTACGGCGATCTTGCGATCCCCGAAGAAATTGCGGATGGCGTGAGCTTCGAGGGTGTCGCCGATCGGAGTGGAAGTGCCATGCGCATTCACGTAGCCAACAACACCGGGGGGAACGCCGGCATCGCGCACGGCGTTGCGCATGACGCGATAACCGCCCTCGTGCTCGGGAGCAGGCTGCGTCATATGATAGGCGTCGCCCGACATGCCATAGCCAGCCACTTCGGCGAGAATGGGTGCGCCGCGCTTGCGGGCATGCTCGAGTTCTTCGAGGATCATGATCCCGGCGCCCTCGCCGATCACAAATCCGTCACGCGCCTGATCCCAGGGACGGCTGGCCTTTTCGGGCTGGTCATTGCGCGTCGACAGGGCGCGCATGGCGGCGAATCCGCCCACGCCCATGGGAGTGATTGCGGCCTCGGCGCCGCCGGCGATCATCACGTCGGCATCATCGTGCTGGATGATGCGGAAGGAATCGCCAATGGAGTGTGCGCTGGTCGTGCAGGCCGTCGCGGTAGCTTCGTTCGGCCCCTTGGCCCCGTAGCGCATCGAGACTTGACCCGCAGCCAGATTGATGATCGCCGAGGGAATGAAGAAAGGAGAGATCTTGCGCGGACCGCCTTCGATCAGGGCCGTATGTTCGCGCTCGATGATGTCGAATCCCCCGATGCCGGAACCGATGTGCACGCCCACGCGCTCGTCGTTTTCTGGAGTAATCTTCAGGCCCGACATTTTCATGGCTTCATCGGAGGCCGCGATGGCCAGGTGGATGAAGCGCGCCATCTTCTTTACTTCTTTCTTCTCGATGTAGGCGAGCGGGTCGAAGTTCTTGACTTCGGCGCCGATCTGGCAGGCAAAGTTGCTGACGTCAAAGCTGGTGATGCGCTGCACGCCGCTCTCGCCGGCCAGCAGCGCTGTCCACACTTCTTCAGTGGAATTGCCCACGCCACAGATCAGGCCCAGACCGGTGACTACGACCCTGCGCGTCAATTCAGATCGCCTTTCTTCGATCGGACGTAGTCGATCGCGTCTTCGACGGTGCGAATCTTCTCGGCGTCCTCGTCCGGGATCTCGATATCGCACACCTGCTCGAGAGCCGGGATCACTTCTACGATTTCGAGGGAACCGTCAGGAAGATTGTCCCCAGGCGATAACACTATTTCCCCGCTTTCGCGTGCTTGCCGATGTAGTCGACGGCGTCTTGCACGGTGCGAATCTTCTCGGCGTCCTCGTCCGGGATTTCGATGTCGAAGGCTTCTTCGAACGCCATTACCAGCTCGACGGTGTCCAGCGAATCGGCGCCCAGGTCATCGACGAAGGACGCGCTCGAGGTGACTTCGCCCTCATCGACTCCCAACTGCTCCACAATAATCTGCTTTACTTTCTCGTCTACGGCTGCCATGGTTTCCTCGCTTGCCTTGAATAGATTTGAATTTCGATCTTAAGTTGCGCGATCGCGGCTTATTCCTGCTCGCTCGGATATTCGGCCCTCACAAATTCGTCACTTCTTACGCACTGCGATACGAAAAAAGGCGAGTGTGTAGTGTAATTGTCTCGGTGATTTAGTGTAAAGGAAGGGTCGTGCCGCCTGCGGCACAGCCACTATAACCTTGGGATCGCACCCCAGAATCCTAACGGTTGGCCGTTCCCGGGGTCAAACCTCGGCGAGGATTATGATGGCTTCCCGGCGAGTTTCCCTGAAACTGCAACTTTGATCAGAAACCTATGCGTGCCGTGGTACAACGCGTGCGCCGTGCCAAAGTCACCGTCGACGGATCGACCACTGGCGAGATTGGCCTTGGCCTGCTCGTCCTGCTGGGCGTGGCGCACGACGACCGGGAAGCGGACGTGAACTACCTGGCGGACAAGGTGGCCGGGCTTCGCATTTTCGAAGATCAGGACGGGAAGATGAACCGCAGCGTGGTCGAGGTGGGAGGCAGTGTGCTCGCGGTCTCGCAATTCACATTATATGGCGACGTGCGCCGCGGCAAGCGCCCTTCGTTCGACGCGGCCGCCGGGCCCGAAGCGGCTCGCCGCCTCTATGAGCTTTTCGTCGAGCGCATCGCGCTGGCCGGGCTTCGCTGCCAAACCGGACGCTTTCAGGCCATGATGCAGGTCGAACTGGTGAATGAAGGTCCGGTGACCATTCTGCTGGATTCGAGGAAGGAGTTTTAGGGCTGCTGACGGTTGAGTACGAGATCGGAGCGCAGCATGTAGTGGCGGGAATCGTCGGATTTGAATTCGCGGGGGAAGTCGAGGGAGACGCGATCGTACTCCTGGTCGTTGCCGGCCGAACCGTCGCTTTGTTTAAGCGTGACCACGACGCTCTGCGGCTGGCGGCCGCATCTCGATTTGACAGTCCTCTCGGTGCGGCTGTCATTGGTCAGAAATTCAACCGGGATGGTGAAGGCATCGCCATCGAGAATCGCCTCGGCAGATTCTCCCG
>Ga0123355_10013503_pt1 | contig 12719 bp, 11 predicted proteins | sample TergutEmb28metaG_3_FD_89872 | JGI IMG/M metagenome (GOLD analysis project Ga0123355, IMG submission 89872) | Embiratermes neotenicus P1 segment gut microbial communities from Petit-Saut dam, French Guiana - Emb289 P1 | ecosystem: Host-associated > Arthropoda: Insects > Digestive system > Gut ...
CTGAATCAATCCGTGCATGCTCTCATCGGGACGTGGTGTACCAAACGTTGTCCGACGCCTCCTTCAGGGTTGAAACCACCCTCGTGTGGCGCCCTGATCAAATCACCGAAGCCTTGCGCGCGCTTCTCAGTTCTTTGCCGGATATAGAGGAAAAGCTATCACAGAGTGCCTAATTATATATTGGACGCCTAATCGGGTTGTTGCGAGGATTGAGTTTGGAGCAGCTCAAAGGAGGAAACGAGTGGCCGAATTCATGGCGAAAATGGGGGACGGGCGTTCGAACGGCGGTATGCCGATAACGCTCGCGGATATTGGGTCGACGGCACCAGACACCCTGGCCGGCCGCTACATGCGGCGGTTCTGGCATCCTGTGTACCATTCGCATGAACTGCCGATCGGACGTGCCGTGCCGATCCGCATTATGAGCGAGGATTTCACACTTTTCCGTGGTGAAAGCGGGAAGCCTTATGTCGTCGCGTCGCGTTGCGCGCACCGAGCCATGGTGCTGCATCCCGGCTGGGTACAAGGTGATACGATCCGGTGCTTCTATCACGGTTGGCGATATGACGGGCAGGGCCACTGCGTGGAACAGCCCGCGGAGGTACGTCCTTTCTGTGACAAGGTGTCTATCCGCGCGTGCCCAACACGAGAATATCTCGGCTTGATCTTTGCTTATTTGGGCGATGGGGAGCCTGGGGATCTGCCTCGATATCCAATGTTCGAGGACGAGAATCTGGTCCTCAATTACGACAGCTATGAGCGAGCCTGTCACTTCTTCAATAATCTAGAGAATGGACCGGATCTCTCACATATTGCCTTTGCGCACGGCACTGCGGAGCTGTGGGATTCGCAAGCGGACAACCCCGCGATTACAGCAAAAGAAAGCGACTGGGGCGTCACCTACCAAGCGCAGCGACCGAGCGGCAAACGCATAATCTCGCAATTCGCGATGCCAAATGTTTTCTACGCACGCGGCGTCCCAGATGATCCCGAGGTCGGCTACCGTGAGTTCATCGCATGGTGGGTGCCGCATGACGACAATCGGCACACCCAATTCACGATTGCCAAAAAGGAAAAAGGTTCGCAAGTCACCGAACGCTACCAGCAGCGCCGCGCGGAGCGGATGAAGCGAGAGGACCTCGATCGCGAGTCGATTGCGCGAGCCATCCTTGCGGGCAAGATGACATGGGACCAGGTGGACCCTAAGCGGGTCAATATGATATTCCTACAAGATGACGTCGCCCAGATGGGGGTCGGAAACATGGCGGATCGTCCGACTGAAAGGCTCGCGCAAAGCGACATTGGCGTTGCCCACGCACGCCACATTTGGATGCGCGAACTTGGAAAGTTTGGGCGTGGCGAACCGCTAAAGGAATGGTGCGCCCGTGACGATCGCTTCGTCGTGCTGGCTGAATTCTGAGGGCGCGACAGCAAAGCGTCGGGTAGGAATGCCGCTCCTGCCCGACGCGCGAACCTAGATTGCGGCGGTGAGCGGGCAAACACAACCCTCTTTGCCAAGAGGCGGGCCCGCCTGGGGGGCGACATGCGGCGGCGCGAGTTTCTTTCGTCCACTATGCTGGCGGCTCTGGCATCGAACAGTGCCATCGCCGGAAGCGCTTTGGCGCAGTCAACGCGTGGAGGCACCTTGGCCGCCATGGCTTTGCCAGAGCCGGCGACGTTGCTTGGCGCAATTGATACCTCGGTTCCCGTCTATCAGATCTCATCGAAAATCCACAACGGGCTGTTGAGCTACGGCCCGGAATTCGAACCCCGCCCCGAACTTGCGATTTCGTGGGCGATAGCTCCAAACCAGCTTTCGGCAACGTTCAAACTGCGGGGCGGCGTTAAATGGCATGATGGCGAGGCATTCACTTCCTCAGACGTCGCATTCACAATTATGAAGGTCATAAAAATATTCCACCCACGCGGCCGCTCAACCTTCGCTAATGTCGCCGCGGTAGAGACGCCTGACCTCCTAACGGTTGTGTTCCGCCTCAACGCTCCCATTCCCTATCTGCTGAAGGTACTCAGCTCAGCGGAAACCCCAATTATCCCGAAACATATATTCGAGACGTCTCCCGATCCTCGGCAGAATCCTCGCGCAAATGCACCGATCGGTACCGGTCCATTCAAATTTGTACAGTGGGAGCGGGGCAGCTACATTCTGCTGACTCGCAATCCTAATTATTGGGTATCTGGGCGTCCATACCTCGACAAGATTGCGTATCGAGTGATGCCGGATCAAGGTGCGCGCCAAGTCGCGTTGGAGAGCGGTGAAGTTCTTCTCGGCAGCCCTAACCCAGTACCGTTTGGCCAATTGTCGAGCATGTTGAAGCCGGGGACGCTCGCGGCCGCGAACTTCGGCCTGAAGGCACTCGGGAATATGGCCTTTCTTGAATTTAATCTGGATGATGCAAAGCTGAAGGACGTTCGTGTCCGTCGCGCGATCGCGCACGCGATCAACCGTGACTTCATCATCAAGTACATCTATTTCGACTATGCGGGTCCGGCAACCGGCCCCGTGTCGCACGAATTGAAAGAATTCTATACACCGGACGTCACGCCTTACCCGTACGATCCGAAGCAGGCGGAACAGATCCTCGATGAAGCAGGGTACGTAAGGAAAGATGGCATTCGCATGTCGCTGACCCTGGACCCGGCGCCGTGGGACATCCGTTTCCGCCAGACGGCGGAATTTATCCGGGAGGCACTGAGGCCGATCGGAATCCAGGTAGAGTTGCGAAGCTCTGACGCTGCCGAATATCTGCACCGAGTTTATAAAGCTCGCGATTTCCAGCTTATCAATTATGCGATCTCTAACATGATGGATCCGACGATCGGTGTGGAACGGCAGTATCTCAGCCAATCGATAGGCAAGGGCATTCCATTTACCAATGCGTCCGGCTACCGCAACTCGACAGTTGATGCCGATCTGCTGGCTGCCCGAAGCGAGGCCGCCCCGGAGCGTCGGCGTGCGTTATGGATAGAAGTGCAACAGCAAGTGATGCGAGACCTGCCGACCTTCCCACTCCTCAACGAGGACGAGCTTACCGTCTATAACAAGAAGGTACAGGGCTTGCATAGTGACCTTTTGGGTGCCTACGGTACCTTTACTGATCTGTGGATCCGAGCGTGAACGCCGTATGGCAGGTCGCATCCCGCCGCAAGGACGGCGCCGTCCTCATCCGGTTTCTCGCTCGCCGGCTCGTCCAGGCCATTATAATTGTTCTCCTGACTGTGGCCGTCAACTTCTCGATCATACATCTGGCGCCCGGCAGCGCAGTCGATGTGCTAGCAGGTCAGGCGGGGGGCGCGAATCCTGACTATATCGCTCAGTTGCGCCACCAGTTCGGACTGGATCAGCCGCTCTACGTCCAGTTCGCTGAATATTTCTGGAACGTACTGCACTTTAACCTCGGCTATTCCTTTGAATACAGCACCAGCGTCTTCGCGCTGATCGTTGCTCGATTGCCTGCAACGCTCATCTTGATGCTGTCAAGCATCGGCATCGCCTTCATCGCAGGTATCGCGCTGGGAGTTGCAGCGGCCCGACGCCGCAACTCGCCAATTGATACAATCATCACGATCGCGAGTCTACTTCTCTACGCAACACCGCTGTTTTTGCTTGGTTTGATGCTGATCCTGCTGTTCACGCTGAAGTTGGGTTGGCTGCCCTCGAGCGGCATGGAGACCATCGGGGCGACAGGTGGTATTATCGGTCACATGCTCGACGTAATTCACCACCTCATACTGCCGATGGTGACGCTCTCAATGTTTTATGTCGCCACCTACAGTCAACTTATGCGCGCGGCGATGCTCGATGTGTACGACATGAATTTCGTCCGTACGGCCCGTGCAAAAGGACTCTCGCCGCGGCGGATCGCGTATCGCCATGTAGCGCGGAACGCAATCCTGCCACTCGTCACCGCCGCTGGAACGCAAGTCGGCTACTTGTTTGGTGGCGCTGTCGTCGTGGAGGTTGTGTTTGGGTGGCCGGGACTCGGTCGACTTGCCTTCGACGCGGTTTTCCAGCGCGACAACACTTTACTGCTTGGCATTTTGTTCCTGTCCTCGGTCGCGGTCGTCGTTATGAATCTAATCCTTGATCTCCTCTACGCTTGGCTCGATCCCCGCATTGAAATGGTAGAGGACCGCTGATGCGACCTCGCCGCGGTTTCTGGCAGCGCCTCTCGCGGAATGGATCAGCTCGTCTCGGGATTAGTCTGCTGGGCGTTATTGCCACGGCCGCCATTTTGGGCCCACTGCTTCATCCCCGCGACCCGTTTGCCTTGGCCGGTCAACCATTGCTGTGGCCGGGGCAGAGTGCTGCGACCCCACTCGGCACCGACCTTCTCGGCAGGGATTTGCTGGCGGGCCTCATCGTCGGGGCAAGGATATCGCTAATTATTGGAATTGTTTCCACCGCTGCGGCGGTGGGTCTCGGCGTCGCAGTGGGCGCGCTTGCTGGTTATTTCCGCGGCTGGGTCGACGACATTCTTATGCGGATTACCGAAGTCTTCCAGACGATGCCGAACATGCTGCTCGTACTGGTGCTCGTCTCGATTTTCCACCCGTCACTGATTACGATTGTCGGCGCGATTGCCGTGGCATCCTGGCCACCCATCGCGCGCGTCGTGCGGGCGCAGTTCCTGTCGTTGCGGCAGCGGGATTTCGTGCAATCGTGCGTTACGATCGGAATGAGCGAGACGCGCATAATTCTTACGCAGATCTTGCCTCACTGCATGGCGCCGGTGACCGTGCTGAGTTCGATTCTCGTCGCGACGGCGATACTCATCGAGGCTTCTCTTAGCTTTCTTGGGCTTGGTGATCCCAACGTCATGAGTTGGGGAGCGATCATCGGTAACGCGCGCGACTTGCTTCAGACCGCTTGGTATCTCTCGGTAATTCCAGGTATTGCCATCGTGCTTACCGTGCTGGGTGTCAGCCTGATCGGAAACGGTCTTAGCGCGGCGCTGAATCCACGCGGCGATAACCTTGCGTAGGGCAATGACTCTGCTTGAAGTCGACGGCCTGACGACCATGCTCATGTTTGAAGACGGGCCCGTTACCGTTCTCGACGAAGTAAGCTTTGCACTCGCGGCGGGTGAGACCCTCGCGATCGTAGGGGAATCGGGGTGCGGCAAATCGATGATCGCGCTCTCGCTCATGCGGCTTTTGCCAGATCCCCTGGCGCGGATCTCGGCCGGCGAAGTCCGGTTCGCCGGACGCAATTTGCTTGCGCTTACCGAGGAGGAAATGCGTGGGGTCCGAGGGCACGAGATGAGCATCGTCTTTCAAGAACCAATGACCTCGCTCAACCCTGTGCTAACGATCGGCGAACAGATTGCCGAAGCGGTTCGCGCGCACCGATCGATGCCGACGCGAGAGGCACGCGAGGAAGCGCTGTCGTTATTACGAGCGGTTAACATGCCGGATGCGGGGTATCGCTATCACGAATACCCGCACCGGCTTTCCGGCGGGATGCGGCAACGCGTTATGATCGCAATGGCGCTCGCTGGCAATCCAAAACTGTTGATAGCGGACGAGCCCACGACCGCGCTCGATGTAACGGTCCAGGCGCAAATCTTGTTCCTATTGCGGCGCTTGCGCGACGAATTGGGAATGGCGCTGATCTTGATAACCCACGATCTCGGCATCGTCGCCGACGAGGCTCCGCGGACCATTGTTATGTATGCCGGTCGGGTGATCGAACAGGCGGCTACCGCACAACTCTTGGCCGGTCCGCAGCATCCATACACGAGAGCTTTGCTTGCGGCTTCACCGAGATTTGCCAGCGGGGCCGAGTTACGCCGTCGGCTTCCGGAGATCCACGGGGCTGTCCCTGCTCTGGACGCGCTGCCGCGGGGTTGTGCCTTCGCGCCGCGCTGCAGCCAGGCGATCGCCCGCTGCGTTGATGAACGGCCGGCGTTACGTTATCTCGGAGACGGGAGGGAAGCCGCATGCTTGCTGGCGGAGCCAAGCCCGTGACCCCAGTTTTGTCCGTCGGTAACTTGGCCGTTCGGTATCGGACATCGCATGGGCTGCTTACCGCATTGGACAATGTGAGCTTCGACCTATTCCGCGGCGAGACTCTCGGCGTCGTGGGGGAGTCCGGGTGCGGTAAGTCGACCCTCGCCCGAGCCCTTGTCGGCCTCGTGCGCCCAAGCTCTGGATCTATTCGCTTGCTAGGGCAGGAAATTGCGGGCGAAACGAGACGCCGACTGGGTCCCGTGCGCAAGCATATTCAGATGATCTTTCAGGACCCGGAAGCCTCCTTGAATCCGCGCCTTCCCGTTGGGCGGATCGTAGAGGAACCCTTGCTCGTGCATCGCGTCGGCACCCGAGAAGATCGGCGGCGACGGGTTATTAAACTCCTCGATGCTGTCGGGCTGCCGGCAGCCGCGGCAGATCTCTACCCGCATGAATTCTCGGGCGGCCAGCGCCAGCGCGTCAGCATCGCGCGCGCTCTTGCGCTTCAACCCGACATTATCGTCGCCGACGAGCCGGCGTCCGCGCTCGACGTCTCGATCCAGGCGCAGATCATTAATCTGCTGAACGACCTCCAGCGCGAGTTCAGCCTCGCCTACGTCTTCATCTCGCATGACCTATCGGTCGTGCGGAATGTGGCCGATCGCGTTCTCGTTATGTATCTTGGCCGTATCATCGAGAGCGCGAACCGCACGGATTTATGGGTGACTCCACTGCACCCCTATACACGCGCACTTTTGGCGGCCGTGCCGGGACAAAGGCAGAGTGACGATCGACCGCGGCCACCTAAATTGCTCGAAGACGAGCCACCCAGCCTGCTCAATCCACCTTCCGGGTGTGCATTCCGAACCCGCTGCCAGCACGCTACCTTGGTCTGCGCCGAGAAACAGCCGGTCCTGAAGCCCCATCGGTACTTCCGAACAGTCGCTTGTCACCATGTGGAGCAAATCACAGGGCGTGAACACAATGACGGGGCCGCCGGCAGCTTATCTTCGCTTGCCAAAACGACGACAACAGCGAAATAGACTCAGGCGGCAGCCGACAGGACTACTAGCGGGATTGCATGGCGAACTCCCCGAAGGTCGTGAAAATGGCGACCACCGTGCTGCAGGATCGCGAACGCAATCGAAGCTTGTGCAGACACGGATGCCGGACTTCAACAGCGGCTTGACTGGAGGCGTTGGGTGGCTCGCGAGTGCTGTCGTCGTGATGGCAATGTCGAGCTCCGTGACCTGTGAGATCAAAGGATCGACGTCGCCCCTGGCGGAGGATCTCCGTCGCATTGGTTGGCAAGGACCCGGTGCCAAGCCACCGACATCCTGGTTCGCCAAACACTAGCGTCACCAAATCCTCAACAGACGAGGACGGCATCTAGTGCGACGTCGGAAAAGCTCAGCTGTATTTAGGCGACTTTGCCCGTGTTCAGCCATGTGAGAGCGCGCTGATCACGTCATCCTCTGGGAACTTCCACGTCGACAACAGATGGTTAGCGGTTTCGAGGATGTCGTCTCGCATGGCTGTAGCCGCGCGCTTGGCGTTGGCCTCGCGCATCGCCTCAATGATCACGCGATGGAACCGACCCTGGCTCTTGGTAGGACCCTGGGCAAAATAGACGTGCGTCAGCGCCGCACTCTGTAGCCAGAGCAGCTGGATCATATGTGACCGTAAGCCACTCCCCGCGGCGTTGTAGATAGTGAAATGGAATTCCCGATTGACGGACAGTCGTGCGGCAACATGTTGCTGGCGCACTGCTTTCGCTTTGTGTTCCAAAGCTTCCAGGGTGCCCAGCAGGTTGGGTGGGCGCTGATGCACGGCGATTTCGGTGGCCTTCACTTCTAGTTCGAGACGCAGCTCAGTGATTTCGGTAAACCGCCGGCGGGAGATCATGGGGATAACGGTGATGCGGCTGGGACGTAGCTCGAGCGCTCCCTCAGCTGTGAGGCGTCGTATCGCCTCGCGCACCGGCATCGCACTGGTCCCGAGTTGGTCGGCAATTGAGCGGAGCGATATGACCTCGCCAGGTACGAAGAGACCGTCTGTCAGGCCATGACGAAGCTCCTCATAAACCCGCTTGTACAAGGCGGCTTGGCGTGTATTCGACTTCTTGTGGCGAGTGAGTGACACGACGTTCCGTGCTTTTGGCAATGCCATTAAGCGGCCCCGTTCGATGGTCTTTGATCGCGAATGTCCCCAATGTGGTGGAAAGGCGCGGCGAACACAATCGAGCCCACGCAAGCGGGACGCCTAGTGTCCCTGATGTGGAATCAAGACTTGACGGGATGAGGTGAATGGGCTTCTGCTGTGATCACAGCGGCATCGTCCTCGCTGGAATTTGGAAACGAAGGAATGTCTGAGACTTTGTCCGATACCGTGGGTTCTAGTGCCCTGTGTGGCTAGGCGAGTGACGATGCGGCGGGATATAATCACGAGCCTGGTCAAGGCGATGGGCGAGCGCGACTTGGATGCCGTGCTAGCCAGTTCGCCAGAAAATTTCGCCTACGTGACGGGATTCCTGTCGCCGACTCAACCGCTGATGCGATGGCGCCATGCCATGGCGCTCGTGACCCGGGATGGCACCACAGCGTTGCTGGTTGTCGACATGGAAGCTAGCACGATCCGCGCGCGAGCACCGGATGCCGAGCTCGCCGTATGGCGAGAATTCGAGTTTGAGGCCATCCCTGTCCTAGCCGGGCTGCTGCAACGTCATGGCCTGACGAATGCGCGTATCGGCATTGAAATGGACTATCTGCCTGCAGCCGACTTTCTCGTCCTCCGCAAACGCCTACCTGGTGCACAATTCTCTCCTGTCGAACGCTTGCTGGCACGGGAGCGTCAGATAAAGACCGCCGGTGAGATCGAAATCCTGCGCAAGCTATCGCGCATTGCCGACCAGGGCATCGCCGATGCCTATGCCGGGATGCGCGCCGGCATGACCGAGATGGACCTTGCCGGCGTGCTCAGCCGGCGCATGTTTGAACTCGGCGCAGATCACTTCAAGATCATGATTGTCGCTACCGGCGAACGCAGCGTGTTTCCGAATGTCGGCCCCAGCCATCGTGCGCTGAAACGCGGCGATGTCTGCCGCGTTGAGATCTTCCCCACACTGAACGGCTATCACGCCGGCGTCTGCCGCACGGCGTACGTAGAAGAATCACCGGCGCACGCCGAGCGCATCTGGTCCCACCTCGTAACTTGCAAGCGCCTGCTGCTGGATGCGATCAGGCCAGGGGCGCAGACACGCGACATCTACGGTCTGTATCTTGCCAAGGTCAGCGAGCTTGGCCTGCCGCCAATTTCCTTCATCGGCCATGGCATCGGCCTGCATTTGCACGAAGACCCCTATCTCGGCCCCACCGAGAACCAGGCGCTGGAAGCCGGAATGGTTCTAGGCATCGAGCCACTGATCTACGAAACGGGCTATGGCTTCGGCATGCAGAACAAGGACATGGTCCTGGTAACGGAAAGCGGATGCGAGTTGCTCTCGGATTGCACCGATACGGACAGGCTGATCCGGGTCGCATAATCTATGGCTGCGCCTGCGATCCGTATCGAGCATTTGAACCTTGGCTACCTCACGAGTGATGGTCCGACGGTGGCGATCGATGATCTCTCGCTGGAGATCGCGCCGCGCTCGTTTGTCAGCGTCGTGGGGCCGTCCGGATGTGGCAAGACCACGCTGCTGAAAGTGCTCTCAGGTGTGCTGAAGCCCAGCGGCGGACGCATCACGCTGGATGACGTGCCGATCGAAGATACCGATCTGGCAGGCCAGGTCGGTCACGTGTTCCAGCGCCCATTGCTATTGCCTTGGCGCACCGCCATCCAGAACGTCTTGCTCACCACCGAGATCGCCCGCAAGCACCTCCCAATGGCCCAGCGCATGGCCGAGGCGCGGAAATGGCTGTCGTTGACCGGCTTGGCCGGATTCGAGGATCGGCTGCCACATGAGTTGTCTGGTGGCATGCAGCAGCGGGTGTCTTTGTCGCGCGCGTTGGCACTGCGTCCCTCGCTGCTGCTGATGGACGAGCCGTTCGCCGCGTTGGACGAAATCACCCGTGAGGCGATGCAGGAGCAATTGCTCCAGCTCTGGAGCCTCACGGAAAGCACCGTGGTGTTTGTCACACACAGCATCAGCGAGGCGGTACTGCTGTCCGAAACGGTTCTGGTCATGACCGCACGTCCCGGGCGGGTGGACACGGTGCTCCAGGTGCCGTTCCCGCGCCCGCGTGACGAGACGCTGCGCGGCAGCCCGGCTTTTGCTGAACTGGTGCAGGACATCCGGCACCGCCTGCGGCGAAGCCAGAAACCGATATTGGGTGCGGCCTGATGCTGCGCTTCTTCGCCCGCACCACCGGCCAGGTTGCCGTGTTCGTCGTGTTCTTCGCAGTATGGGAGATCGCCGTTCGCGCCTTGGGCGTGAAACCGGTGATCCTGCCGCCGCCGAGCCTGATCTTCCTGGCGATCGGCAAACATTGGGCCTACCTACTTTCGAATTCCGTGCCCACCTTGATTGCCGTCAGCGCCGGTTTTGCGCTGGCGGCAGCACTGGGCTTCCTGATCGCCGTCGGCATCGCCTATTCGCGCTGGGTCAGTGAGCTGACCTATCCCTTCCTTGTGGCCGCCCAGGTGCTGCCGAAGGTGGCGCTGGCGCCATTGTTCCTCATTTGGTTCGGTTTCGGCCTGACGCCGAAGGTGGTGATCGCGGCACTGATTGCGTTCTTCCCCATCGTTATCAACACAGCGCGTGGGCTGAGTTCGGTCGAGCCTGAACTGGTTCAGTACATGAACTCGCTCGGTGCAAGCCGGTGGGAGACTTTCATGAAGATCAGCCTGCCCTGGGCGCTGCCTTATATTTTCGCATCGTTCCGCATCGCGATCACCCTGGCCGTGGTGGGGGCGGTGGTGGGCGAGTTCATCTCCTCCGATACCGGCCTCGGCTACGTGATCAGCTATGCGAACACCTCCCTCGATACCGACGTGATGTTCGCGGGTATCTTCGTATTGAGTGCGCTAGGGGTCGTGTTGTTTCTGCTAGTGGTTCTGGTCGAGCGGTTGGTCCTGTCGTGGCAGGCTGCCGTCGAAACGCGGCCCGAAACGATGTAGCCGGCCCGCTTGAACATACAAGAAGGGAATGCTGGGGTGAATATGTATCGTCTAATAGTCGCCGCCGCGGTCGCGCTTGCTGTCTCGGCGGGATCAGCGTTGGCGAACGACAAGGTCACGCTGCGGCTGGACTGGGTGTACGGCTCGGAGCATGCGCCGATCTTTCTTGCGCGGGACAAGGGCTTCTTTGCCAAAGAGGGGATCGACCTGACTCTGCTGCCGGGCGAAGGCTCGACCGTCACGGTGAAGCTGGTCGGCAACGGCACCACGGACTTCGGCTATGCCACCGCGGATCAGGCGCTGATGGCCTATGCCAAGGGTCTCCCCGTCGTGGCAACGGCAGTCATCCTGCAGAAGAACCCGGTCTCCGTCATCTTTCCCAAGTCTTCCGGCATTAAGACCCTCACCGACCTGTACGGCAAAACGCTTGGGGTATCCTTCCTCAGCGTGGGTGAAAAGCAGTGGCGCTATGTCGAGCATTACAACCACATCGACCGCTCGAAAATCCGCGAGGTGGCGTTGGACCGCAACATTGCACAGATGCTCGAAGCGCATAAGCTCGATGCCAGTCTGGCGTTCTTCTTCAACGACGGCCTCAAGATGGAAGCCGACGGCATTCCGATGAACTGGATACTGTTCTCCGATGTTGGCCTGCCCATCTATTCCACCTCGTTGCTGGTCAACCCGGATCTGATCAAGGAGAATCCCGACCTGGTCCGCCGCTTTACGCAGGCTTTCGTCGAGGGCTGGTCCTATTCCTTGACGCACGAGAAGGAGGCGCTGGACGATTTCCTGAAGGACAATCCAACGATTGATCCGAAGTACTCGGCGCTGAAACTGCCGGAAGTGCTTAAAATGGCACAGACGCCGGATACGGAAAAGCATGGTATCGGCTGGTCCGATGAGGCCAAGTGGAAAGCGATGCAGCAGGCGCTGATCGACATGAAGATCATGGACCATCCAGTCGATGTGACGCAGGTCTACACCAACCAGTTCCTGAAGCCCTCGCCGTGATTAGGATCGTCGCGATCCTTGGCGCGGGCCACGGTGGTTGCGCCGCCGCGGCCGACTTGACCCTACGCGGCTTCCAGGTGCGGCTGCACGCGCGCAATCCCGCGACGTTGGCGCCGCTGCGTGCCGCGGGCGGGATCGAGGCGCGCGGCGTGCAGCAGGGCTTTGTGCCGTTGCCCACCATGACGACGGACGTGGCGGAGGCGATCGACGGCGCCGACCTGGTGATGCTCGTGGTGCCTTCGGTTGCCCATGAGGACTATGCGCGGGCGCTGGCGCCTCTGCTATCACCCGAGCTGCCGGTCTATCTCAATCCCGGCCACACTGGCGGCGGGCTCCATTTCGTGCAGGAACTGCGGCGCGCCGGCTATGAACAGCCGGTGCAGACCTGCGAATCTGTGTCACTCACTTATGTCTGTCGGATGGAGGGGCCGGCCACCGTCGGCATCTACAGCTACATTAGGCAGCTGGCGTTTGCCGCGTTTCCGGCAAGGAACGCGGCAAGCCTCTTTGAGCTGGTCAAGCCTTTGTATCCGGACATCACGTTGGCTTCGAGCGTGCTGGAGACCGGGTTGACTAATTTGAACGCGGTTTTCCATCCGCCTGGAATGCTGATGAAC
>Ga0123355_10013504_pt1 | contig 12719 bp, 7 predicted proteins | sample TergutEmb28metaG_3_FD_89872 | JGI IMG/M metagenome (GOLD analysis project Ga0123355, IMG submission 89872) | Embiratermes neotenicus P1 segment gut microbial communities from Petit-Saut dam, French Guiana - Emb289 P1 | ecosystem: Host-associated > Arthropoda: Insects > Digestive system > Gut ...
AAGTGGTAATTCAACAGAATAGTCGCAAGTTCCTGATGATGGCTGTATTAATGTCCGAAACATGTTGAGCACATAAGAAGTGAAATAAAATAGCAAGTGACATCAAGTTGGTCTTTTATTCTTGAACGAAACGGGTGTCATCCGGCACACAAAACTTCACATTGCGTCACAAAATCATTCTTGCATCCGACAATACGAAATTGTTTGTCCCCCAGCCCTTGCATTTATGCCATAATTAGCCGGCGGTTATAGACTTTCATTCTGCGTGGAAGCCTACGAATCTGTTCTTAGAATTCAGTCAAAAACCTGCAGAAATAATCACGTGTACTGGAACGATCTGTGTTTCTTTCTTATTTAAGAGCCTATAATTAGACTGTAATATATGCGCAAGAGATCGCGATGCGAGTCAAACCTACACCGTGATCGCTAGAAGCTGATAACCTCGTAATTTACAATTGAAATTAGAGAAGTATATTTAAAACGTGGCTACATTTAGTTTACATTCCTCGGTTCATTTAACCAGACTTAGTAGTCAAGTTGATAGCATGCCCTGAATATCTCTCCGTCAAATCTGGCTCCTAATACTGACTATCCTATCTGAACATCAGTGTGGTGTTTCTCAGTTCTCTAGGTTGAATATTATCTCAAAGCATGCCTCGACATCTTACAGTATCTCGCGTTTCATAATCTTTCTAATATTAGGGATTGTGTACTCTGAGTTAATGTCGATGTTGTATAAACAGTTTGTCAGTCAATTAATGTACCTGAACTCTCTGCATTATGCTGTCTTACGCCAAAGGCTGTTGACTTAAGGGCAACATTGTTTTACAAAAGTCTGGCAAGTTATATACTTCTGCTTTCTTGCTCGTTCAAGACTGCGGTCACGAGGAGCTTAGGCATGCGATGCGTAATTGCTGTGGAATATATATGATCTGTATTGACAGGAAAAGCGTGAATGCAATGAGTAGGCGTGGCCAAGCTGGTACAGAAATTCAGTTACTGGTTTCTCCTTCGAGTAGGACGGTTATATTCTTTTGCCCTTCTTGAGTAAGGATAGAAAACGCGTATTGAATCAACGGTTTGAAAAATGATAATGGCCGCACAGAAGTCTTGTAAAATAAAGTAGGATTTCCGTTTACACATGCTCTTTCGACCATTTGTTTAAAGCTTTGCAGACAATCTGGATTCATTCTCAAATATGGACCGCGACTATTAAGTCGTCTGCTGCTTTCTGAAAGCTAACTGCTGCAAAATTGAAACTAAAATTACAGCAAACACGATGACAATGGAGAAAAATGGCCACCAAGCGATTTTTACACCAACAGTGATTTATCAGGATGATATAAATTCTACCAGAAACTTTCTATGACAGGTTGCGTTGTACTGTACCAGTTTCTGTTTGAAGCAGCCCTCTTATCGACGTTGTAAGTTGTAATTAGAATTTTAAGGTAAAATGTTCGATGCCCACAAAACTGGATTGTGTTACTCAAAAAGGAGTCAAGCGACAAGCATTCTAAAACGAGTTTTACGTAGCAGAACTCTTTTCTTGCGAAGCTAAATTTGCTCAGTGGAGCAAGAAATTTCCCGCACTCGAGGAATGAAAATGAATAATCGTCACTGCAATCACGAGATCCCGCCATTGGACCTTACCTGAGCCAGGTAAACCCGTTTTATACTGTCACATCCTATTTCTTGAAGAACCATTGCAATATTATCCCGTCATCTAAGCTTGATCTCCCAAATGTTATTTTTCATTCAGATTTGCCACCTCAGATATTGTATACATTCGTCATGACTCTTGCGTGCTACATATGAGTCCATCTCAACTTTATATAGATGTTATCGTAATAGCCCTGACGTTTGGTGGAGAAAGCAAATTGCAGAACTGGTGTGTGTGCTAAGTGTGACAACTGCAGTCTACACACCGAAGCAGAATACGTGGCGCAGTGCTGTAAGTGTTGACAAGTGCCGATACAGGTTAGGTGCTTCGTGACGTAACAAGACGGTACTCACAAACACGCTGCTCAGCTGACTGTCCACCCTCGTTCCAAGAGGAGAGCCGCACTGCTTCTACAGGCAAGGTACCCTTTGCATGACTTCATATTGCACACCCGCCCTAACTAATCGATATACAAGACTATCGACTACTCGATGTAGCTACAGTCAGGCTGAAAGTGAAAAATTCCCGACATGCCGTCAGTAATATGGTGGGACGATCCTGGGATAGGTCTTGAAAGTGGAATAATTACCTTTTGGTAACACTGCAGCCCGGGCCAAAAGATTATACCAAACAAAACCTGAGTGAAAAAGTATTTTATGTCAGAGTGCAAAGGTTCGGCTAGTGGTTGAATAATTACAGAGGGAGTAATTTGTCCCCTGATATTACAAATACTGACGGTCTGCGGAACTTTGGACGGAGAAGATTTTATGGATTGTAGTTGGGGATGAAAACTTCATGTCTTCGCATCTGTTTTCATGATGTAAATCGGAAGAAATGCTGTCGGATTATTGCGTCGTAAAAACACAAGCAAACATAATTCTTTAGGTGCATCATCCCCGGTGTGTTATAAGCAATTACGGGGTGGGGATGGGATGCGTCAAAACAAAACACTCTTGTTTCCTACTTTATTATTCTGACGACGACATGTTTCGGCCACTGTGGGCCATCTTCAGGTCACAAAAATGTATAACGAGGAAAACTATGTATAGTTTTCCTCTATATACATTTTTGTGACCTGAAGATGGCCGACAGTGGCCGAAACATGTCGTCAGTATAATAAAGTAGGATACAAGACAGTTGTATTTTGACGTACCCCACCTCCTCCCAAACATAATTCATTTAAAAGTAGGTAGGCGTTATTATTATTATTATTATTTACTGCGGTTGAGTTGTCACTTGGTGGCATTAGTCTTTACACTAGCACAGACAAAACAAATAAAAATAAATATACATAAACGAAACAATACAAACAATACAATACACAGTAAATACCGGGTGCTGATAAGTCCTTAACCCGGCCAGGAAGGAAACAAGCTCGGAAGCATGTCAGGCGTGCGCGATTTCAACAACATCGAGACGCGAGCTGCCATCAAGTTTTTTTTCTTGCAAGGCAAAGCGCCATGGAAATTCACGCCATTCTGACAGAAACATTAGCTTGTTTCCTTCCTGGTCGGGCTAAGGACTTACCAGTACCCCTGTACAATTACACCTATTACCAAAACACCCACACATACACAAACCTACACATTACGAAACAAGTTAGAACAACCACTTTACAAGTTACACACCAAATGAGTCACAAAAAAATCAACTACGCTCAGTATGTCACCATAATGTCCACGGTACTTTGTAGCCTGTATGCGTATGAGTATACGCCTTTCCTCGTAAGCTGAACTATTACATGTTCACCAAACTTTCCTCTTTTTAATTAATATTCTGGTACATACGAGCACACCTTGTTGTGGGTTTTGATGTTCTCATTGCAACCTAATCGACATTACATTCCTCTGGGAGCTGGGACTCTCATATGGGTGGATCCAACAGGCTCCTCCACAACGTTGCCACTTGTGTATCGACATCTACTGCGTTTTGGTGCACACGAGTGTCACACGTATCTTCGTCGGCACTTCTTCTTTTTACTGAGGGAATTAATTCATCGACTTCAGACTGCTATTACTACTGGTACTGATATTATAATTATTATTATTACTACTAATTATTGCCTTTAAGAAAAGTATTTACTGTTAAATACCTGAAACAGTTTTTCTGGGGTACATAATATTGCAGCTGTTCTGTGGTACAATTTATGTTGCGTGGACCAGTTTCTCAATCAGATCGGTGTCACACATATCCTCCTCGTCTAAATAAATGCATATTTGCTGTTTAAATTGAATTTAGTGATCAGACGCATCCCTTATATATATATATATATATATATATATATATATGCTTTAATAATCTATATCACAGTCGATACTTTACGATAGATTACTCTGCTTCTCCTGTCCGCCACTTGTTTTACGGAGGGCTGTGCTATGCTTCTTTGTCTGTATTTTAGTGCCACTATGTACATTTATAAGCCGATCCCAGTGGCCGCGCCGTCGTCTGTGGCCGCTCACTTGCTGGGATTGTGGGTTCGAATCCAGGCCGGGGACATGGAAATCTGTGTCTTGTGGTTGGTTCATGTTGTGAGGTAAAGGTCTCTATGTCGGGCTGATCACTAGTCCAGAGGAGTCCTACCGAGTGTGATCGTGAAGCCTTGATAATGAAAAGACCCTGGCATAATGGGGGCTGTTGCGTCATGGAATAGAAAGTACATTAAAATCTTAGGTGGCTTCCTGTTGAAATAAACGAACAAACCAAGACCGAGCCGTACTCTTTCAGAGATACTTTAACAAATCTAGCTTGCTTTGTAAGGATGCCTCATTCTGCATTTTAAAATCTTCTGGTATGTCTTGCTAATAATAATTATTTATTTATTTGTTTTGCTGAGTCACGTGGCAGATTATAAGTTCCTCATTGTTAATAAGTTGTTAAATTCTCTATTATTTGCCATATGTTTCCTTCAGTTTTAAGCTCTCGCTCTGGGTTTGATTTCTGGGTCTACATTCAGACTTTCTTTTAATTTTTTCTCTCGTTTAATAACCACAGATCTTACATACAATCTACTTTTCTTTCCTTCAACCGGTTTTCCTATTTGCTTTTGAATGTATTTGCAACAGTGCCTACGTTCCTATATTATATGGCGTTGTTACCACCCTGCGTCGTTGGATAAGCAGTCTCTTGCTGTTGAAACGAAGGTCAGCTCCACCAGTACCCTGAATTACAAAAGCATGTTCGATGGTGATGTAACTAATCTTGGACTCATCCGCATAATATGTCTTCCTTGCTGTCGCATATAACTGCAGTCAATCCACAGCCTCATCTTGCTTGTCCTACTCTGTTGCGTAGCCTACACGACACTCTCATCCACGTCAATTCTATAGTACATGTTACCAAGGCTATATAGTCAACCTCGATGTAGCTGAATGTACTACAGATTTTTTAATTGCGCTCAGTTTGAGAATAGATGCAGTGCATCTGTCAACATTACTGCGAAATCTGTGCTGCTGCGACTGTCAGAACAGACAGTACGCTCTCAGCGGCTGCTTTGGCCATCGGTATGTTGCCCCGGGTGTTGTTGGGGGAGATGACTTAATGCAGCTTAGGACAATTTTTGCATTATCCAGTGTTTCAGTGGAACACAATGTCTCGGTCTTCAGACGGAAGACAGAGGCAGAATTTCCCCCCCTCCCCCCAAAATGTTGGTGGCCACCTACCAGACCACGTGGTGACATAATTTATACGGCCACAATATCCGTCGTCACATTTCTTATAACACCAAATTTCACACAGACCTATTTGTGTTTGCTTGATATTGGAAAATATCTTCATAATTCTTTATTGTAAACATTTATTACACTTGCACATTATATTAGAATTACGTAATAAATTAAAGTATATTTGTGTCGATGTTTCTAGATCGCAGATGTTGACGGGTGATCTGGAATAAATGAATAGAACTGAATTAGCAGTAATACGGTATAAATATGGACTTGCAGATTCTAGTAAGCGGCACAGGCGTTACTTTGAAATTGCGGTTCTGTGATGTAATGTATTGTATTTAGAATTGTCATTGTTAAAGTGAACAATGCGTTTTGCTCCATCTTTCCTGGTTTGAAGAATTTCTGCAGAATAGTTGAAGGGGGTTTCTTTCAGAACGATAAACTTTTCGAAATGTTCTTCAATATGATTGATTGTGTTTCATTATTCCCTAAATGTTGATCTGCCTGCAATGTGTTTCTGTTTTATAGAATGTGACCTTCGTTTTAGCTGAAAAGTTTGTAATAGAATTCAGATGTTTTGACTGAGGATTGCTGAACCAAGCTTAAGAAAAACACGAAACATATCCGAGGATTTAAAACGTAACTGCAACTACAGTTATGCAGCAATTTATTACTGCCAATAAATTTGTTGGCTTAAATGGAGAAGTCTAGTACGGAAGGGGCCCTGAAGAGAGTAATGTAAGACACACTAAATCGGTCTATTCACATGTATATGGCAACATAAAATATGTGTTTCAAAGAGTTTAGACAGGCCTAAGATGTAAAGGATTTCCCATTAAAGGAGAGAATTATTCCGGGTATATGTAATAATAGGTGGGCCGGGTAGCTCAGTTGGTATAGCGACTGAGCTACGGGTTGGACGGTTCGGAATCGAATCCCGGTGGGGACGAGATTTTCCGCCCGTCCAGACCGGTCCTGGGGCCCACCCAGCCTCCTGTAAAATGGGTACCAGGTCTTTCCCGGTGGTAAAGTGTGGCCGGTGCGTGCTGCTGACCACTCACCCGCTTCTAGTGCCGCGGTCATGGAAGAGTAGAGCTATACCTCTACCCACCCTCTGGGCCACACCGGGCCTGTAACGGGATCACTTTACCTTTTTTATATGTAATAATAATAATAATAATAATAATAATATAGGTTCAGAAACCAGAAATTGTAAAAAATTATATTAAGCCGATAAAGGGGAAAACTAAACTGGATTATATTTAGAGATATATTTCGTACCGCGCAATAAGCACACTTTTTTTCGATTATAAAAAACCACTCAGTTAATGCCGGGTATTGAAACAACCGAACTTTGTTATGAGATACATTAACATATTCTAAGACATATTGTCACAGAGTCTGGATATAGACTATCTCATTTGTATACCCGTAACGCTGATTATGGGTGCAGGTCATCATTATGAAACAGAATACGTATATACGAGTTTCAAAATAAAATATTTGTTCACAGTGTTACATCTATCGCTGTACTTCTCACCTAAGATTATTCGGGTGACCAAATCAGGCATAATTTGATGAGCATGTAGCACGTATGGGGGAGAGGATAGATGCATACAGGGATTTGGTGGGGACACGTGAGTGAAAGAGACCACTTGGAAGACCCAGGTGTAGGTGTGAATATAATATTAAAATGGCTTTTCAAGAAGTTGGATGAAGGGCATGGACTGGATTGATCTGGCCATGCACAAGAGCCTGTCACCTGTCCCGAATAGGGACAGGTGGAGGACTCTTGTGCATGCGGTAATGAATATTCTTGTTCCATAAAGTGCAGGGAATTTATTGACTAGTTGAGAACCTGTTAGCTCCTCCAGAAGGATTCTGCTCCATGCAGTTAGTTTCTTATATCTATAATCAATCGTACATACGTCTGAGGTTCAGGGCTCCGCACGCTGAGACGAAGACCTCATTCATTCAGTGGTACTCGTAAGGGTCCAGTCCGTGGCCATACGATGGGGCATAATCGAGTGCGGGAGTCTCGTGACTGTAGGAGAGCAGAGGCGATGCTACTGTCTTGAGGCTGATGGCGGGTGCGGCGTACTTGAAGATGGGCTCAGAGTGGAAGCTCAAACTAGGAGCAGATGCTGCATACTTCAGAAGAGGAGCAGCCTCGTACTTAACTGCAGGGGCAGCCTCGTACTTAACTAGAGGTGCAGCTGCGTACTTCACTGCAGGTGCTACTACCTTCGCAACTGGGTGGCTGAGGTGTAATGCCGTGGTTGTAGAATAAGAGGTGGCAACGGGGGTTTTAATGGCCAGAGGGGCGGGAGCATATTTAAGTAAAGGGGCTGGCTCATAAGTTTTCAGAATTGTGGCTGGTTCGTATGACTTGATTATAGGAGCTGGGGCGTAAGATTCTAAAGTCTTTAGAATTGGAGCTGGTTCAAGTGCTTTCAAAATAGGAGCTGGTTCGTATGTTTTCAGGATGGGAGCAGGTTTAAAAGCGATGGAACTTATAGACGGGGCTGAATGGTACAGTGCGGGGGGTTGGGCGTGGTAAATGGGGGAGGCCGCATAAGCAGGGACAGGTATAGTGAATTCGGGTTCTCCTGCCAGGGCTCGCGATACCAGCACTGCAAGGATACACGCCTGAAACATAGAAACAAACTTACGTTTTCAGAGTTTCACTGCGAGATTTGATTCCATTAATATTCTGGATTTTGACTGCCTGTAGTCTTGTAGATCGAAATCAACATTTCGGCGGCTCTTGCGGATTAACCGTGGTTCAACCCTGAAGATGTAAACAGAGTTTTACTCCGAAAGGACGGTATCCACCTACACCGCGACACAATGTCATAGCCCTGAAGAGCACATTGTTGAGGAACAAACTTATTTGTACGTAATTTTTGGTGAAAAATACACGCATAAGACTGTTGTGTTGCGATGTACAGTGTCGTTTCCTTGATCAAAAGAATTAAAATATTTTGCACGTATAGACGTTGTATCGCGCGGCAAACATGCTGAACTGCCCGTGCCTAAGTTCAGTGGCAGGTTCTGTGCGAGCAACAGAGAGAACCAATCACATTCAGGCAAGTTCTTTCGCTGTGTCTCCCACTTTACCATTCTTCCTAATGATCTGTACCCGATTACCTGCACGCGAGCATCGGTGGGCACCCGTGTCCATGTTTTGTGAGTTAATCGTGCATGCATTCGGAAATAGTTTGTTTCATGTTGCTGCTAGAGAAACCTGAACGTATTTATGTCAATAATGTACAGCAGGCATTTCAAACTCAAACCAGGTTGCGGGACAATTCCGAAATCAATGTTGACACCTTAGACCGCAAAATTTCCACATCCTTCTTCATTGTAAATTTGTCAGTGTGTAGAATGAGCCGAAGTCGTCTGCTTTATTCAGTTTGCATGTACGTGTATATATATATATATATATATATGGAGGAAAGCAATGGGAAACTACCCCCAAGAACTAGCCCAGGATGCAGTGTGCCAGAGACATACCGGTCACATGACTGGGCTCTGGTTCCTGCCAAGCCCGGCCTTCAAGGCTGAATACTAATGAATGAACGAATGAATGAATATATATATATATATATATATATATAGACACGCGAACTTTATATATATCGCTCATCTGCGACAAGAGTGTTACAACTCAAAATTTTGCATTTTTGACTTACTGGTATAGAAAGAAACGTTTGCAGATGCACTTTTAACAGGTAAAATGTCATAACGCAGTTTGTGAAACTCGCCGCTGGAGAGCAGTTGTGTCGTTGTTGCACTCATAGAAAATTATAGCCCTTCAAAAGCTTTAAAGGTTTCTCCTGTAAAATCACAGATTTTGAGTTGTGACAATCTTGTCGCAAATGAGCGAAATATGTACGATATTTAAATTTCACAAAAATTTTAAAGTCTCAATTGTTGTGTGTAGGAATAAATACGTTACGTCATGCAGGATTCAGACATTTTATGTACTAAGAATTAGTTAGTTGGCTGTGATTAGGAAAATTTGCCCTACTACGACATCAATTAATTTGGTACAATTTTTTATCCCTTCTATCCTCATATCTAAATTTTGAGGCCTGTCGCTTAGAATAGGCCAAATTGTACACAAAAATTACATAAGTGAGCGGAAGAGAAGTGATGATTCGTGGTGACAGTTACTTTTGGCTTCTTTAGTACCCTTCGTTTTGGGATTTTTACCACGCTGTGATAGAGTTACAGACGTTGTTCTTTGCTTGTGGGGTTAAAATGTACTTTGAGACATATGTTACTTTTGTACATTGGACATGCTTGTAGGCGTTTGCTACGAACCTACCAAAGTGCCAATTGTAATTCTCTCTGTTGTCCTGTTTATATAAGAGACGGTACAACTTTCGTGCACCTAATGATAATCAGTTAATAATTTAACGGCACTGCTGTTGGCTGTTATGTTTTTATTTGGTTGTATGGAGTAAAGAAACGAGTATCGTTCGTCACTTCTTGCCGCTACTCTGCCGCGCATGTAGATGCCCAGTTGAATGGACAGCTACTTGAATATGATAAGCGAGCCGACGGGAAAGTAAGCAATATTTTTCATATAAAATAATGACCCAATATTTGTGGTAGACGTCCCAAATTCTTTAATCGAATACCTTGAGTGTGTAACATATGTGTTGATGGAAATGTAAATGTTTAAGTGTGTTTAAAATTTGAAGAAATTGAACGTGATGGTTACATATAACATTTATGTAATTCCATGGCACAGAACCCTTCTAGGGATGCTAATATTCCCTCCGCTACTGAAGACATTTCTCACGTTCTATGAAGCCCCAAAGTTCATTACCTTATGAAAAAGAACCTGTCACTTGTACCTATTCTGAACTAGACGAATCCTCTCCATATCCAAATATCTTATTTTTTTAAACCCCATTTCGATATACTCTCTCTTGTAGTCAACACACGTAACAAAGAAAAGAGTTTAGTTAACTGCGTTTCATTCAATTACATTCAACAGAAGTGGATGTTTTCTTAGATGTAAAAAAGTTTCTGTCCTCACAGTAAGTTGTAGAAAAAACCAAAACACACGCTATATGTTCGATGACTTTTTCCGTAACTCATGCCGTTTATGACATAATGTGGAATTATGGTAGAGGCGGACAGGACACAGATGGCAATATAATACGGCGCATGCGCATTGCATGTTGAATACCTAAGGCTACACACTCAGAATATATAATACTTATTGCTGTTTCACTGCAACATTGGTTACGCGAACGCACCTCAATGCTACGTTATACGTACATAAGGTGTATTCTTTCTTATGAATGGCATAATTGTCCAGCTAAATGTCAAGACTACGATATATTTCGTACAGCCAGTAATGTGACTCTGGTAGACATGCACGTTACATAAACACGGGTGCATGAATCCTACAGCAAGTGGACAAGAGAGTTTTGGCTGTGAAGAAGCAAATTTTGCCGTAAAAGTGTCTATAGTGACAAATTTACATTGTCTCCAATATCCAAGTTCTGCGCTTGGCCAAATTTGGCGTGAGAGCAAATATCTTTCAATTTCAGCCATTTCTGGTTTCCTAGATTGGACTAAATCGGCTTCGGATAAACTAGCGCCTTTAGCCTTCAGCTGAACGCCGTCATTTCTACAGCTGTCCCCTGCTGCTGCATATCTTAAGTCGGGAAGAATGAGAAAAGTACTTTCATGGTAAATTATAATTGTATTATCAGGGTAAAATGATAATTTTTACGAGACCGTTTTCTCCACAGGCAGTATCCACTTACATTCAACACTCCTTTTCTTTTCGACCAATGATACACCTACCAGAAGCTTCATGTTGTAGGTACGTGTACCCAGTTCCACACTTCTCTTCAGATTGTGTGATAACAACTGATGCTCATTGCTATCATTCGTCTTGCTTTTATACTCACACGTATGTGCGATACGATGTGTATTTTTTGCTGCCATTCCTTTATTCGGAGCGATACATTTGCAGCCCTGTCCCTCCGGGGCACGATGCTGCCACCTTTCACTCTCGATGGCATCCCGGCAAGGCAATTAGAACGTTCTGTTCGCATCGTGCCGTAATCCCGATGTTTTGATACTCTACGACTAGCTGCCTTGATGACTGGCAATGAGGTCACTGAGCGGCGTTATTCGGCGTGACAGTTGGGGCTTGCTGTGTCGGCAGAAGGCGATCAGCGTGAATGTGTCTAAAGACCATCATAGAAAACTTTCATTTGTTTCTATTCGGTACGAATCAGGCGAGGATGCTGTATTTTTTTCTTACTGGCTAATAATTTCACGCCATATTTGGGGTGTGAAGGTTCTTACTGCATCCGCAAGAGACCGCCACAGGAGGAAACAAAAGAACTCAAGAGGGCACGAGAATTCAGTAATCAATAGTACGCTGCTGTAGAGGGAACAATGAAAGAATTTAGTTAAACGCATAATGAAAAGAGCCACAATTTTTGTTGAACATCGAACGGTGCTAGAGTTAATAGTGAATGGTGTTAAGAATGGCAGCAATATGCAGGACGTATAGGAAGGAACGTAATGCAGGCAAACTTTTGTTTATATGTGCATTCGTAGTCCATTGATATTAAATTGGATTTTACACAAATTGGTTTTAACAATGTGAGAAGGATTTAGCTGAGTAAAATCAGATCCCACTGACAGGCGTTGTTGGTTCACTAAAAATGTAGTTTTATTTAAACGTAAGATATTCTTGCAGGAAGCAAACAGTTAATAATTAGCGGTTACTGACGGAATAACTTGCTTCACTGAATTATGTATTTCCGGTTTTGTTATTAAATATATGTAGAATATCGCTATAAACTGGAAGCAAATATTCATAGTCACTGAGTCATAATATTTTAAAGTTTATCCGCCCGTAATTTCTTAATGTGAAATTTAATAAAAATGTATGCTATCAAAACGCCTCCAGTATGTCAGCAAACACAAAGGCTACAACCCCGATACGCCACCGCGTGTTTCTTGATACGTACAAAACATCCTGTTTAAATATAATAATGGACGTACAATGTAGCACTGAGGCGCCTCGTGACACCGTTGCTGCAGTAGAAAACCAATAAATGTTTCATGTTCTGCGTGTGTATTTGTAGCCTTAGTTACCCAGCATGCAAAGCGCATGCGCCGTATTGTATTATGATATGTGATGTAACTGGGTGTACAATATTTTTCGACGTTTTCTCATAGATGGCGCGATTTTGGAAAAAAAAAAAAGTTGTTGAACTTATGATATGTTTTATGTTCCTGTGACCGTGCATCGTGAGTAAAGCGTGAGGAAAGAAAACCAACAAGATGCAACAATATAGATGATTTATTGTCAATTGTGGATGTTGATTATTGACACTGTCTCAACA
>Ga0123355_10013505_pt1 | contig 12718 bp, 8 predicted proteins | sample TergutEmb28metaG_3_FD_89872 | JGI IMG/M metagenome (GOLD analysis project Ga0123355, IMG submission 89872) | Embiratermes neotenicus P1 segment gut microbial communities from Petit-Saut dam, French Guiana - Emb289 P1 | ecosystem: Host-associated > Arthropoda: Insects > Digestive system > Gut ...
CCATGTAATTGTACGTACTCCCTGATGATGGTCAGTGCTGACCGAAACATGTTGGAGATTTGATAATTAAAATATATTTTAACGGTTGTTTAAAACATAACTGTTTTTTAAAATAAAAACATTCTGCAATAAGCTGGCTATTTTAGAATAACCCATTTCGGTAATACTGACAACAGGAGACGTGCGCCATAACCTATTGAGTTACTGAAAGTTTGGTGAAAATCGACGTAGTGAAAGTCACACACAAATGTGGTGCAGAAGATTTTCGGTCAGTAGTTTCTACATAAGTGTATTATTTGGACCTAGGAGGGACGAGGTAATGGGGGAATGGAGGAGACTGAATAACGAGGATCTAAATTATCTGTACCCCTCACCCAATATTGTGCGGTTGATAAAATCGACAAGAATGAGATGGGCTGGGCATGTGGCGCGTATGGGCGAGGAAAGGGCGTGTATAGGTTCTTGGTGGGGAAACCAGAGGGAAGGAGACCACTGGGGAGACCTAGGCGTAGATGGGTGGATAATATAAGGATGGATCTCCAAGAGGTGGGATGTGGGTTTATTGACAGTATTGGGCTGGCCCAGGATAGAGACAGGTGGCAGACGCTTGTGAGTGCGGTAATGAACCTTCGGGTTCCGTGAAATGCGGGGAATTTGACTAGCTTCAAACCAGTTAGCTTCTCAAGAAGGACTCTGCACCATGGAGTAAGTAACTAAGTAAGTTTCTACATGCATTACTGTAACCGGTCAAATCTCGAAGACGGGGACACGAACTCCATCCAGGGAACATAACGCCTGGTGGTCACAGGAAACTTTTAAGTGTGTACCGACTGGATGACAAGAAGGATATTTGTGGTTAGGCCTCTTTAGGTTTATTCTCACAGTTACTCCAGTTTCTATACTTTAATATTCACAATCAATTTATTTGTGTCCGGCACTGTTACAAATTGTATCAACAAACTGCACCTCTTTATTACCGTCACGCCTGCTCACACCAGTGTCCTGTCCGCTAAGAAGTCCCCAAACCCAGCCTGTGCTAGCTTCACAGCCTCTACTGTCATCAAACATAACAGCTGTCTGACTGATGTAAGTCAAAAGGGGCATAGAATGTACTGTTCCCAGGTATACAAAGCGGCAATATGGTTGTAACCCTAGCTAAAAGCATGACGCATCCCTTCGCGTGATAAACACAGTCATAAACTTAATACCAGTAACCTTGCAGTATACACCCTCACAATATACCAGTATATTGCACACAAGCGAAATTATTTTGCTGGAAGTCCTAAATTTTACTTTATTCTTCCCACGTAATTTTGTCTGTCTCTTCGCCGAGCATATTTTTGATCTGGCTTCGAACCAGGAACATGGGTAATATTACCTTATTTGATTCCTCTTCGGTAAGAGACGGGCATATCGAGCGTTTCTTGAAAATCTGAGAGGAAAAGTAGCAAATTACTTTTTCGAGCATGCCGTCAAATTTAACGATAACTTGTCTGTAAAAATCACCTTGTTAAATTCTTTATATTTCTTCAACGATGACACTATTTTATATCTTGTTATTAAATTAGATGTGGGAGTATATTTACAGATATATTTAAATTCTTTTTACATTAAAACTTGGATGGGATTTCGGACTGCAGCAGAAAGTATGGAAGAACGGGGAAGAGTATTCCGTGAGTGTTTTTGCTGCAGACTAATTGGCAAGGGATCGTTGTTTGATTCCTGGCAGGGGAAATCTATGTCTACTCCAGAGAATCCAGACTTCCACGTTCTACATTCAGCTTGCTTTTCTGTGGCTACAGCAGCGATTTTAACCGAGGCTAATGCGGCCGAGGTGTGAAGCTAATAATTCTACGCAACTTAGTACCGACATTAAGAATGAGCGGAATTTTCCTTCCAAACCAGCCATAAATATCCACGGCGTGCAGGCAGACAACTTCATCTTGAACACTACGTTGAGACTAAAACATCGGAATTACGCTCTCCAGCATGCAGATGATGAACATTATAAAGCCTTGTTGTAAATACATGTACCGCATGATGTAACATTAAAAAACCCGAATTTCGTCACGTTTTGTATTTATGTGCTTCGCATAATTCCAAAGACAAGCACCTAGTCTTAAACTAAACAGCGTTTGATTCTATCATTATTAAACAGACTCAACGTTGTTCTCTGCGAGGTAGGAACTTATTTTTATACATAATTTAGGTAATAGCAAGACAGGTATTGTACTACAACACAACATCGAAGAGCGTTTGTTTAACCATTGTCGCAGTGGAAAAACAATATGAACAACATATTGTGTGTGTTTGTAGCCTTAGGTATCCAGTATGCAATGCATATGCACCATGTCGTTATTTGTGGCCTGTCTGAATCTACAAAATATTTTGCACATTACCTCATAAACGGCACGATTTTCGGAAAATGTTGTTGAACTTAATGTATGTGTTTGGATTCTCTCTACAGCTTACGTCCGAAACATTCCTCATACTAAGAAAAAATCAACGAAGTAATAACATACATGTATATTGTCTTGACGTAAAGTACCTGTTATTCTTGCTAGATTGTAATAAGACTTGAATTTTCTTGAGAGGTGTTCGAAAAATTCACAAATATTAAATTTCATGCAAATGCGTCCATTGGGAGTCGAGTTGTTCCATACAAAAGGACAGACGGACATACGGGTAGACAGACATGAAGAAGCTAATAATCGCTTTTCGCAATTTTGCGAACACGCATAAAAATTAATCATTTCTAATTCCATCTTGAAAGGGTAAACTCTAAGGGTCAAGGTTCCTTTTAAAGAACAACAACACAAAAATTATCTACAGAGAGACCTATGATTCAGTCTTAAGTTTTGAAGTTTTCAAGGTCATGTCTAAAAGTATCGTAGTTTACTGGGACATTGCACCGTACAATGTAGTATAAAGTGACTCATGTTTGGAAAGAATGTTCCGCTCCCATATTCAGTGTAGCAGAGATTCTTCGGCCTTGAAAATGGAGGTAGCGGATTTATTGTAAGTGTTAGTAAAATTATGTAAAATTACGTACTTTTGCACCTCAGAGGATGTTAATCTTCAGTATTTGGTTCTTGGAAGATTTCTGTGACGAAAACATTGTAATAACGACGTTGTACGTAGGTATAACTAAGGCGGTGCGAGCGACATTTCCTTGAAAACAATATTTTGGGCTTGTCATGCTTCATTCTTTTTCAAAAGCACAGTATTTTGAAGCGTCTTCAATGTTTTGTCCATAAAGTTGGTTTTCTCCACGTTAGTTAGATAAGCAAACAGCCACAGATTTTATTTTATGCCCCCATTGAAGTAAATATTTGGTATATTTCTGATATTAAAAAAAAAAATTGTCTTCGTCCCTTTGCCTGACACTACACAATCTCTCTAATGTCATAATTCTGAGCTGTGCCATCCCCGTTGTGTGTTTAAACTATATTGTGCGGTAAATATAATATTATATAAAACTCTTTTAGCAAGAAAGTTGTCAAAACCTGAAGATGGCTGCTATAGGCCGAAACATGTAGTTCTTCCATTGCTAATAAACACCATCATTTAGCCATATATTTATAGTTGTGTTTTTGACTGAATTTATCGCACCATATATATGTCTAATGTCATCACTAAAACCAAAACTCATTCATTTCTTAACCACGACGGGATATTATGTCTGGACCATAATCTTGGTTGCAGACATCGTCAGCCATATATAAAATCTGTTATACACTGCGTCTTCTTTACCACACATTTTACCGTACGTAACTACGCAGCATATATTGATAAAGATGTTCAACCTGAGAGAACGACCACTTGATGTTTGAAATATGCGGCGTATTTTAATGGTTTTATTTAATTTGCTGCATGTGTAACCGGCGATTTATTTATTTTGGAAATCAGTTCTCTACCCTTGTTCAAGAATATGAATTAATTTAAGAAACGTAATATTCTGGGTCTCTTGGCAGAACAAGTATCCAACCCTGGACTATCTGCGCGGATGGGTCCTAAGGAATAAGTGTTGTTGTTATTTTATCAAGTTATTTAAAAGAAAAGAGGTTTCACAGCACTGTGCTTTGAAAAAGCTTTGATAATTGACACTGTTCGAAATATTTTTTTGAACAGATGGTTGCATATGATTGGCAGACACTTCAGAATAAACCTTTCTATAATCGACAAAAACTACAACTTACTTGACTACTGCCTTTTCCAGCAATTCATATCTCTTTGGTACCTCTGTTGTTTCTTTTGAGTAATAATGATTATGGTGAAGAACATCACACGTCACACATTTCTGAATACGAAATCATTAAATTCCCTATATTTATTTAATTAAATGCTTAATGACATATTTATAACTCCATGCTACGAAGGTGAATAAAAAAGCAAAGGCAATTTTTAAATTACGCGGTAACCGGGGCAGAGAGGAGCTGGCGCTTTATGCAGTATTGACAATGCCTGTTGAAGAGTTCAGCCATTTGCAGTACAGAGCTCTGCCTTCAGTCAAGTGGCAGCAACGAGGACGAAAACATGGACGCTCCTTTGCAAGATTGCTCCATCGAAGAACAATTTGGCGTAATGCGGCTTCTTTGGGCAGAAGGAGTGAAACCTGTGGAAATTCACCGTTGTATGTTGGTTTAGTATGGACAGAGCACCATGAGTCAACGAAAGGTTTATGAGTGGGTGGAAAGTTTTAAATCGGGTCGAACACGTGTTACTGATGACGTTCGTTCTGGTGGGCCATCAACATTGCGCACACAAGACTACAAGAACAGCTGAAAAGCTTTTTCTACGCAGGATTACAGAAACTAGTTAAACCATATAACAAATGCATTGTGTTACAAGGGGACTATGTAGAAAAATGATGAGTAAAATTGCTCACCGTTACTTCTATTAAAGCCGTTAAATGTATTTTGCCTTTACTTTTTGATTCTCTCTCGTATAATACCTTGCAGGTGAAGGGGACACATCTACCAAAATCTGGTAGACTCCTTTAAGTAGCAATACTTGAGAAGTCTTTTACATAAGCTTGCTGAACTGGTGTCTAGAGATCGCTGTCCCACGTATAAAATATGATTGATGTGCTGTATGTCATGGACTTCCGCCCTCCGTGGCAAGGTTGCCACACCTTGATCATTATTCATGTCACATTATCATTGTTCCTACGAGTGTAGCAACATCCCACAGCCACAATGTTATACACAACATGATAAAGTACACTTTTATATATTGCAGAAACAAAGTGTTTCTGTACACCATCTTCAGACTGTATCAAGCCTTTCAGTTGCTAAAGTGGCTGGATATTCCTTAAGAAGATTTAAAGGCTCTTATTATGGGAAGATATTACACAAGAATGACAGAAGGCATTAGGACATACTTTTAGGCAACACTGGTTTATCGAAATAGTGTTAGTGAAAGTGTGAATGTATGAATGTGTGAATACAATATTTTAGACGCCGACTTCTCACCGCGAAAGCTCTCGTTCAGTCCCAGCGCAGTCCAGACAGAATATGTGGTGGAAGGCGGCACTGGGAAAGGGACTTTATCCGAGGATTTTGATTTTACCCTCTCAGAATCTTTCCACTCATATCTCAGTCATCTACCCCCAGAACTGTAAAGCCAGCAATTAACAATTTCGTAAAAGAAAGTACTCCCTCCTCTCTCATGCCATGCAGTTTCCAGCCCTCTTGTTAAAATAGTTTCTCTCTGCGCATCTGAGTTTCTACCGTCGGTAGTGATGATAATCCGGGCCCTGTGGAATTTCACGTTTTGTATATTGGTATATAAAGGTAACGTATCAATGGTTTGGAGGACATGCTGACACCATCTTCAAGATATTTCAAGTATTGTAAGTTATACAGCAGACTGGGTATTCTGTAGGGGAAGACCAGACAGACGGTTGGATCAGTGGGCACCTCTGGCCTATATATCCGTGCAGCGTAATCTTCGTCGAATATCCTGAAGACGAAGGCAGCTAACTCCTCCGAAGCTTTAGCACACTTATGGCTACACTAAATTACCCTGCTTCATATCCAAAATTACTTAAATCTACTTTCTCTTTCTTAGATTCACCTGAGTTATCTTCATTCGCAGCAGTTTAAATTTTGTTTATAAATTATATATAATTTCAAGCTTCCATACCTGTCATGATACACGTGACGATCTGTATTGTCATTGTCAGGAGACAGACTCTCTTCATGTTTGCGCTATCCCAGGCGTGGCGGGCGCATTGTTCTACGCAGCTCCTGTTGGTTCATCATCTGCAACACGCATAACATTCAGGATTTAATTAATACACTAACGAAGCCAATAGAAACAACACCGCAGGAATTTTTTAGCTCAAATTTTGTATATACTGCTTACATAGGAGACCGCATGCAGAATTTACTAGAAATGTATTATTACCAAATTCATGAACAAAAATGGGTGTATCATCCCTCCCGAAACAGAACTGATGGAAAACGAAATGATATAAAATATCATTAAATGTATAACAAAGCAAGGACGTGACTGTGTGTTGATGCTGTAGCAGTAAAATATAAATGTTTGACACTGCTAATCTTAAACTACGTTTTCGATCTGGTTGTCACCCACATGGTCCCTCACAGCCATCTCCCGAAAACCCACTTAGATGTATTTCACGACATCTCTGTCTCGACCTTCCTAATGGAGGTCATTTCCTCAAAAATTGGTTTGTGTTTCTTGTTTCTGTTATCTTAGACAATCCAAAGAATGTCTACATCTGTAGGAAGTAACTGTGCTAAAAGTACACGTCAACGTTTCGAAAGTTTTGGAATTTTGCAGTGACTGGTTGCAAACAATTGTGACCACTTGTTCGCAGTTACGTTTCGAATTAAGAAACCCTACCCTCCACCAGAAGATCGAAGAAGTGTCATGCTGCTCTATTAGACGAGTTACCTAACACTGTAAATGTAACTGTTTAGGCAAAACACGAATTTTATGTTGGCTCATGTGTTGAAACTTCCATTATCCAGTCACATTGGGCCCGCAGATTATATGAATAAAGAGTGCTTCCGTCAATAAGTAAAATACCTATAATTAATTATCCAGTCAATAAGTATAATACCTATTATTAATTCGGAGATGGGGCTGGCACATTTTGCGAACATTGATCATGTGGACTGAAGCAGTGACGCTTTAACTTGTACCGAATTTCGGCCAGAATACCGATTATTCTAAGGGTCTCGTGGAAGTATTTTCAGCCCCACAATGAAAAATTGGACAGTTACAAACTGGGCTGTTAACGCTTCGTTGGACTTCCGTTCGAGTTGATACCTCACTAACCATTCTAGTAAGTCGACACGACATTCTGAACTGCCGAGAGGACCGTTAAATAGACCATAAATTCACTCTGGCTCACTGTATGGCTGCATGCCTTCCCGATCGATTTCCAAAGATTGGCCTTCATAATCGTCAAGATTTTAGCCAGTTATTCCAAAAAAATGCGCTTCTATTATATTTAAAATAATTCTGTCTTCTGAAATGTGACAGCACGCAATTTCGTAAATAAGTACAATGGATTCGGAGGAAATCTCTTCCTCCACCTTAAGGTTAAAATATACTTATTTTGTCTCAGGTTAAAGGCAGCCATTGTTTGTGAATCCTTGGTACTTGTCTATCAAAAGCACGTCGTTACAACTCAATATATGTATATAAATATATATATATATATATATTTTCGCAGTCACAAACCTGAGAACCTCAACCTCGCACAGGCCTGTCCAAAAACATACCACAGTAGCTGGTTTAAACATGTTCCTATAGCTCGACTCGTTAGAACACCGTTATTGTTCATTCGAAACTACATCACGTGCTCAGCTTAGACAGCGGTGTTACATAAATTAGTTCAAAGGTATGTGTGCGAAACGATGAATCAATAATGGGGAGGCTGTGTTGCTTGTTCAGCCTGGTCGTTTATGCCACAGACGACGTGAAATATTGGAAATAGCTCTGACTTTGTAATTCATTCATTTAGTAGTCTGTCTTACGACAGGTCCAAAGCCTCTTCCAAAGCGAGCTCACCACATAGAGCGATTTGGAGTTTCCTCCTTCAAATGAGAGTACCCTCTCCTTTCCTTATGGTCATCCAGTAGCTTCCTACGTCCTTTTCCTCGTCTTCCTGTCACTTCTATCCCACCTTTTATTTTTCCTTCAATAACCCGTTGTTGAAGACAGTTTCTACACAAAATATGACCAATCCAGTTAGCCTTCCCTTTGCATATTTTATGTAGGGTATTTATCTGCTTTTTGACTCTAAGTAATACTTCTTCATTTCTTACACGATCGGTCCAACTGATCTTTTCCATCCTTCTCCTGCACCACATTTCTAAACTTTCCAGGTGTTTCTGATTTACTGTCCGAAGCGTCCAAGTTTCAGCACCATATAAAGCTGTGCTCCAAATGTAGCAATTCACTAGGTTCCTCCTCACTGCCAAGTCCAATGTGCTAGTAAAAAGAGTCCTCCTTGTAATATGTAGACAAATTTTATTTCGATCTATTTTGGCGTGTTAGGACATTCGAAGTCGTTTATGTATGAATTTCGACGGGATCCAAACAGCAAAATTAAAAGATACGAATTTTTGGTGTAGAAAATAGCAGATTTCGTTACGTTAAACAGGGTAACATAGAGGAAAAATGCCCAATATGGCTTTTGTTCTGTTCTTTAGTTTCGCGCTTTTCTGCTATATTGCTCAGGCATTGTCTGAGTGATTTTGAAATTGTTCCAGTCGCCCCTATTATTACCGTTATCATTTTTGTTTTCATATTCCACGTGCGCTGAATTTCTATTATGAGTTATTTATATTTTAAAATTTTCTCAGCTTCTTTATTGATATTATTATTATTACCATTATCATTATTATTTGTTAGACTTATATGCAGGGTATTTACAATTATGTGTCTGAAGCAAATCATTAATCAAGGGCATAAGTAGTTGCAGCTGATCTGTGGCTACAGTTTGCGGCACATATGATGCTCCTTCCCATGAAGGAACGCTCTGTCCTTTTCCAATATGATTACTATTTTAAATTTTTCTCGCGTATTGGTTATTAGATGGCAGCCTTCTGTTCAACTCAGATCACAACAAGAAATCAAACCGATTTACCCCAGCACTTTAAGGTTGATGTTTGCAGTGCTCATTATTGTGAACTTCTGTAGCTCTGTGGATGGCGGCTGACGTGGGAGCAACTGAATATTCTTATCTAATCCCTTGTTAATTTTTCCTGATGTTCCATTTATAACTGGAAAAATGTTTGCCCTCAATTTCCACATTCTGCTGACCTCGATCTCCAGGATTTTGCACTTACTTAGATTTTCAGTTTAATTGGTGTCAAAGTTTGAATCATTTAGTATGGCTATATCGATAAGTAAGCAAGTCTTCTCTTTTTAATCATACTGCATCAGGCCGGTTTGCTATAATTTTACGATCTGTGATATCTAGTATATTTCACATAAAATTAGTACCCTTAGCATCTATGACCCTTTCAGGTAAATATGTTCTGCCTTATAGCACATTTAGCATGTACTAACGGTTGGTTCCTACGTGATGTTCTTCTAATGATAACGCGTACAGAAAGCTTGGTCTTGGACTGTTATTATTATATCCTCCGTTTCTCCCTCTAGGCCTGAGCTACATAAACACACCAGGAATTCCAGGAATTTTTCTGATATTCTTTCAAGGTCCCGGTGGAATTGTCCATACATTGGTTTCTTCTTGAATTCTTCTATCTTTTCGCTTTCAATTCTGAACTTATATTGATTCTTAATATTTTGGGCACTAGTTTCTTATGTCATATATTTTTGCTGTGATAGATTAGCTTCTTTTTGTAAAGAGTCAGTGCAGAATCTTTTGTCTTCCACGTTGCTATCCAAAAATTTAAAGCTCAAGATATATAGAACTATTCAAGAATTCGAATTCGAATTTCCAGGAACGACAAAATTAGGAACACTATTATTAAACAAAAAATGAATGTTATAAGGTCTCCTTCAGATGATATTAAGACTCAACAACTGAAATGGTATGGACATGTTCAGAGAAAGGAAGAGGGGGTATTACCAAAAAAATTATGAAATGGAGCCCACCAGGAAGAAGAAAACGAGGTAGACCTGAAGCTACATGAACGGAAGGGATTAGAGGACTGATGGGAGAAAAGGGATTAATAGAAGAAGACTGGAAGGACAGAGACAAATGGAAGAAAAAGATAAGATAATTGTCAAGTGTGCGCAGAAAGATGTGGAAACGTCGAACAACCTGCTAAATAATAATAATAATAATAATAATAATAATAATATTTGGGTTTACCGGCGTCGTATTCTTTCACTAATCTGGTAAACCTCTATAAACCTTGCTTAATGTAAGGATTGAGACAAACAAGAGCAGCCCCATTATATGCGGACTTCATTTCAACTAGTCGACGTCCACCATTTCTTCTCATATTTTAGAGTCTATTAACGTCTGCCTTCGGATGGTGGATTCCATCAATATTCGGAAGCTTTCTCTTTATTTGATCTACCTTCTCAGTTTATTTTCTGAACCAGTTGATTGTTCCGAAGCTGTAAACTAGGACTGATACAGCTAAGGTGCTGACAGCTGTGATCTGTTCGTATTTCTTAGAGAATTTGCCGAAGGCGACGGTAATATTCCTACAGTAGTGTGTCCTTCATCTGACTATTGTCAATACCATTACCGTCTTCTATGCCCAGATTCTTACAGGTCTGATCAAGCTCCAAGCTCCTTATTACTGTTTGCTTATTCAGTCTAACCTTTCGGGTTTTATCTTGCCATGCTTTAAACTTGCAGTGGCGTATTTGTTTAGACCCAACTCTGTTCTTATGTTCTTAGCAATTGACAAACTTAATCCACAAATTCTTGTTATTAATAAGTTTATTATATTCCCCTACATGTTTAGAGCACTGTTGTGCTCTAAACATGTAGGGGAATATAATAAACTTATTAAAAACAAGAATTTGTGCATTAAGTTGGTCAATTGTTGAGATTATACTTAGATGCACGGTCAGAAAAACATCAAAATCTGTTCTTAACTTGTCGCTAAATGTTTTCACAATGGTCAGCTCCTTCTGTAGCTCGGTCTTATCTCTGGAAAATAGCTTCAAGTCATCCATACAGAATAAATGGCTGACTTCATTTTTACCCTTGACTTCCTAATCTGTTCCTTGTTTATCGAGCATGTTGGTTAGAGGCATAAGTGCCAAAGAGAACAGTAATGGAGACAAGGAGTCACCTTTGAATATTCTCCTTTTAATAGCAAATGTTCCTGTTTTGACGTACCTTTGCGTGTGGTCAAACCGCATTTCAGTCTTTCATTCTTTCATCGTTGTCACCACGTATCGTCTTATTATTGAACTTATTCGGTACATCTCCGTGACAGCTAATGTCCAGGTGTGAGGTAGAGCACGTTTGAAACGTGATGGCACAAGCGCAGAAACCAAATTTAGTCTTTCAGCGAAACGGACGAGTCCATTTAAATTGGCGGGGGGATCAGTTCAGTCGACTACTGGCAGCCGACGTGTGCGCATCAGCGGTAGTTATGATAATAATGCTGGATACACCATGTTCTGAGGTAGAGTGCAAGACTACTGACTACCAATTCCACTCCCATGTTTCCTCTTCACTTCCCCTACCGTGCGTCACTGTGTGCCATCAGGTTTCAAGTGAACTCTACCCTGACGAATGCTTTCTTGTAACCAAACCATGCTATACATGATGTTTTCGATAATGATGTATTATCTTACTCATCACTAGCTGTCCTCTACAGTCCCTAGATATATGCGACAGTCTTTCCGTTCTTCTGGGAGAATGCATTCTTATGAATAAGTGGTTGTAGATCCCACCTGCCAAAGCAACGTAATAAATCTTACATATTGTGGGCAGACAAGTAATAGGGCGGTAGTTTTATTTAGTCCTTTGTATCTTTGCCCTTTGAAAGTAGGAAAACGATTGCAGGGGTTAACCATGTAGGGATTATTTTTGGTTTTATTAATCGTGTCATTGGTAGCCCTGGTTAGTTCTTTATGCATGAGAGAGCACCGTTTAATCCAGAAATTTATTAATCAGTCTAAACCAGGATATTTCGAATTGTGCATCTGCTTAATAACTTTAATTATCTCATTGGCCGTGAAGGCTGTCCATGGGTCAGGTTTTCGATATTCGTGGCTTTTCTTCTCCTCTTTGGTCCAGGTTACTTTATGATTGTGAGTGACTGCATCTTCAGGGATTTTACGCCAAAGATGTCCTATCTCTTGTCTAGTAGGTGATTCTTGAACATCATTTTCTGTTTATTCATCTGCCGATAACATTTCTTGGCGTCTTAATTAAAGAGATTATTTTTCCCGTTAGTGGTTACTTCTCACTGAATATCTTCTTAATCTTTGGGTTTTTGTTTTGAGTTTCATTTCGAAGTTTTGTTCAATTTCTTCAACATTCTCTTTCATTTCGGGCTTCTTGAATAAGTTATTGGTCTTCGGGAAAACCTGGCGTGTGGAGACATTTTTGTTGAGTTCATTTAGGGTGGCTATCTAGTGGTCAGAGTTTCTGGCTACAGATACAGAAGTCCCGGGTTCGATCCCCGGCGCTAACAGATTTTCTGAGTAGTAGTGGGTCTGGAACGGGGTCCACTCAGCCTCGTGAGGTCAAACTGAGGAGCTACTTGAATAAAAAAGTAGCGGCTCCAGG